>CEUU01254412.1_pt1 | contig 12854 bp, 9 predicted proteins | sample 531321 | NCBI WGS metagenome assembly CEUU01 (sample SAMEA2622658, study PRJEB7988) | marine metagenome | isolation source: saline water (ENVO:00002010), including
ATCCCACCACAATCATCTAATGCAGAAGCAGCAGTTATTGGTTGTATGCTAATCGATCCTAAATCTATACCTAAAGCATTCCAAATACTTAATATTAATAGTTTTTATAACTCTTCTAATTCTATAGTTTTTAAAATTATGTTGGAACTTTTTGATGAAAATAAAACTATTGACACAATCAGTGTTATTGCTGAACTTGAAAAAAAAGGTAAATTGGAAACTGTTGGAGGAGCTTATTACATTACAGGATTGTCAAGTGAAGCTCCAACATCTGAAAATATTGAGTACTATGCAAATTTAGTTCAGGAAAAATACATTCTTAGAAAAATAATTGATACTAGCAGAGATTTATCTACCAATGCTTACGAATCAAAAGAAGATGTATCTAGTATACTTGATAAAGCTGAAAAAACTATCTTTGAATTGTCACAAAATTCTCAGAGGGGTCATTTCCAGTCAATTGAACCATTATTACACAATGTAATGGATAAACTAGGAACTAGTAAATCAGAAGGAGTTTCTGGAATAGCAACAGGTTATTACGAATTAGATAAATACTTATCAGGGTTTCAAAATTCAGATTTCATTGTAATTGCAGGAAGACCTTCAATGGGAAAAACTGCTCTAGCATTAAGTTTAGCACGCAATATTTCAATAGACTATGGTCATTCCGTAGGTATGTTTAGCCTTGAAATGTCCAATATACAACTAGTTGAGCGTTTGATAACAGCAGAAGCTAAAGTTAATTCACATCAGGTACGAAGTGGTAAATTACCTAAAAATGATTGGAAAAAATTATCAGCTGCTGCTGGTCCATTGTCAGAAGCTAAACTATTTATTGATGATACTCCTGGTCTAAACATAATGGAAATTCGAGCAAAAGCAAGAAGATTAAAATTAGAGAAAGATATTGATATATTGATAATTGACTATATGCAATTGATAACTGGTTTTGATAAATCAGAAAGTAGACAACAAGAAATTTCGATGATTTCTCGTTCTTTAAAAGCATTAGCCAAAGAACTTAACATACCTGTAATTGCGTTATCGCAGTTATCAAGGGCACCAGAAACAAGAACAAATCACAGACCAATAATGTCTGATCTCAGGGAAAGTGGGGCAATTGAACAAGACGCTGATATTGTATTATTTGTATATAGAAAATTTGTATACTCAAGATCTGAAGATGATAAAGGTATAGGTGAGATAATTATTTCAAAACACAGAAATGGTCCTACTGGTTCCATTGAAGTAGCATTCATTGATTCTTATGCAAGATTTGAGAATCTAACACAGTATGATGAAGCATTCATTGATGAATTACCTATTTAATTTTGGTATTTCGTAATATAAAAAATATTTTTCCTTCTAATAGAAATTTTTCTAAAAATTTTAAAAAACTTATTGATAATAGACTTGAAACAAAGAGTTTATCCAATATTGAAGTTCAGGCTATATGGAAAGCATTTGATATTTCAAAAAGAGCTCACAATGAACAGCGAAGACGTTCAGGTGAACCGTATTTTAATCATTGCATAGAAGTAGCAAGTAATCTTGTTAAATGGGATATGAGTTCCGATGTAATAATTGCAGGTTTACTTCACGATTCAATTGAAGATACAGAATTAACAAAAGATAATGTTGTTAAAGAATTCGGTAATGATGTTTATAATTTAGTTGATGGGGTAACTAAATTATCAGATATTAAATTTAATAGTAGAGAACAGAAACAAGCTGAAAATTTCATGAAAATGTTTTTAAGTGTTGCTTCTGACATTAGAGTAATAATTATTAAATTTTCAGATAGATTACATAACATGCAAACAATTAACTATTTGCCATTAATTAAACAACGAAGAATAGCAATTGAAACTAGAGATGTTTATGCCCCATTAGCACATAGATTAGGAATGTGGAACCTAAAGGCAGAATTAGAAGATCTTGTTCTTAAAACTTTAGAGCCTAAAATTTTCAACAAAATATCAAGGGAACTATCTACAACAAATAAACAAATGCAAAAATATATTAATGAATTTAATGTCCCAATTGATATAGAGTTAAAAAAAAATAATATTTCATATTTAATTAAGGGAAGGTCAAAACACAAAAATTCAATTTATAATAAAATGAATAAAAAAAATTTAAGTTTTTCAGAGATTTTTGATATTTTTGCAATCAGAATTATTGTCTCAAAACTTGAAGAATGCTACGCCACTTTAGGAAGTATACACCAAATATATACGCCAATTCATGAAAGGTTTAAAGATTTTATAGCTACTCCTAAAATAAACGGATATCAGTCAATACATACAACGGTTTTTGGAAAAAATGGTAGAATGTTTGAAGTACAAATAAGAACTCACGATATGGATAAAACAGCTGAAGAAGGTGTAGCCGCTCATTTTGCATACAAAGAAAATATCAATACTAATAATAAAGATAGTATAAATAAACATGTTTCGTGGCTTAGAGATTTAGTCTCAAGTTTGCATAACGACGATAACAACCCTAAAGAATTTTTAGATTTGTTAAAAATTGATTTATATGATGATGAGATTTTCGTTTTTTCACCAAAAGGTGATTTATTTCAGTTAAAAGCTGAATCAACACCTATTGATTTTGCTTTTCACGTTCATTCTCAAGTTGGTTTTAACTGCATAACAGCTAAGGTCAATGGAAAAATAGTACCTCTTAATAGTTCTTTGAAAAGTGGAGATCACGTTGAAATTTTAACCTCTAATAATCAAACTCCGAGCATGTCTTGGTTGAAATATGTAAAAACTGCTAAAGCAAAAAACCATATTAAAAGATGGATAAAAAAACAACAAGATATTGAAAGCGTAAAGCTCGGTAGGGAAATTTTAGACAAAGCTTTAAAAAAAATAAAAAAAACAAAGTTAATTACAAAAATATCAGAAAATCCAAAAGAGTTAGGTTACACAGATATCAAATTGATATATACAGCTTTATCAAGTGGAAAAATTACTGTATCTGAGATTATTTCAAAATATCTTGATTCAGATTTAGATTTTGATAATTTAGATGACGAATCTTTAACATCAAAGTTTATTAGAAAAGCGAGAGGAATTGCAAAAGGAGTTGTAATTGATGGAATAGAAAATACGATGATTTCTTTTGGTAAGTGTTGCAATCCAATACCTGGGGATTCCATTGTAGGATACATTACTAGAGGTAGGGGCGTTACAGTACACCGAGGTAATTGTACTAATATTCCTTCATCATCTAATTTAGATAGGATGTTAAATGTTGAATGGAATGTAGGTAATAAAGAATCTTTTATGGTTAGATTAAAAATTTTAGGTCAGGATAGAAAACATTTTCTGAAAGATATTACTGAATCAATTTCAGGTTTAAATATAAATTTAGTAAGTGTTGATATTAAAGCAAAGGAGGGATTAGCAACTGGATTATTTATTTTACAAATTAGAGACACAAGACAATTAAAAAGAATTCAAAATAAAATTAAGATTATCAATGGAATCATTGATATTCAAAGGATGTAAAATTGAAAAAAGTTTTAGGAATAGATTATGGTGATCGAAGAATAGGTATTGCAATATCTGATCCTCTTCAAATAATAGCCTCACCTCTTAAAGTTATTAATTGTAAGGAACAACAACAAATTATTAATGAGATCAGGAATATAACTGATTCTTATAATATTGATACTGTTGTAGTTGGATTACCTTTAACGTTAAAAGGTAAACATTCAAAACAAACAGAAAAAACAATTAAATTTATTGAAAATATCAAAAAAAATATAAATGTCAGTACAAAAACTGTTGATGAGAGAATGACATCATTAGAAGCAGAAAAAATTTTAATTCAAAAGGGTATCAAAACCGGCCACAATAAATCTAAAATTGATCTTACTGCTGCAGTAATAATTTTACAAGAATATTTAGATTCAAAGTAAAATAATGATTTATATATTTTTTTCAGGTTTATTGACAGGAATATCACAACAACCTATTAGCTTAGGTTTTTTAAGTTGGTTTTCTTTGTTACCTATTTTTTTCTACATTGAAGATAAACTTGATTATAAATGTTTTTTGAAAGCAGGAATAGTTTGGGGTATTACGTATCATATCACAACAATATTTTGGTTAAGTATGAATATTGGAACCAGTACTTTTTTAGCATTTTTAACAATGTTTTTATCTACATTAGTATTAACATTTAACACAATTGTTATTTTCACCTTAATTTATTTTTTTAAAAGAAAGTATTTAAAAAATTATCTATTTTTTATTCCTCTAATTTGGGTTATCATTGAGTACATTAAATCTTTCGGTGTTTTGGGTTTTCCCTGGGTTTCTCTTGCTAATACACAAACTGATTATTTAATATTAATTCAGAATGCTGAAATATTGGGTATTTATGGCATTACTTTTTGGATTGTATTTTTAAATGTGATTTTTTATAAATTCATTAAATCTTCGTTCAATATTAATATTAAAAATAATATTAACTTTTACGTTTTAATTTTAGTTTTAATTTCACCTTGGATTACAGGTTTTTTACTTTACAATAAAAATAGTTATGATACTGATAAAATATTTATAAAACTTATACAACCTAACATATCTCTCAAACAAAAATGGACAGGTAATCCACAACAAAATCTAAAAAAAATCATTAATATGTCATTTAATTCATCTTATGAAAATATTGATTTAATAGTTTGGCCAGAATCAGCACTACCAGCATATTTCTTAAATCAAAATTCAAATCAAATCAAAAAAATTCGTAGTTTGTTACCATACAATGCAAAGTTAGTATCAGGAACTACTAACTTTAATAGAAAAAGTAATAAAGTATATAATTCTGTTGTTTACATAGACCAAGAAAATGATTTTCAATATCAAAATAAAATCCAATTAGTTCCTATGGCAGAATATGTACCTTGGTCGGATGTATTTCCTTATTTAAAAGATTTAAATTTAGGTCAAGCAAACTTTTCAAAAGGTAATGTAGTAAATATTTTTCATCACAATAAAAATAAATTTGGTACTGTAGTATGTTATGAATCAACTTTTCCTTGGTTATTTAACGAATTTGTAAAAGCTGGTGCAGAATTTATGATTATAGTTACTAATGATGGATGGTACGAAACTGCACCAGAACCTCAACAACATGCTAAACAATCAATATATAGAGCGATTGAAAATAGAAAGCCTGTAATAAGATGTGCTAACACTGGAATTTCAATGATAATTGATAGCAAGGGGAACATTGAACATAAATTAGAGTTAAATAAAGAAGGAATTATTAATGCTTCAATAATCCCAAATAAAAATATTACATTTTATAATAAATTTGGAGATTATTTGATTCAGTTTATGGGTTTTGCTTTATTATCTTCATTATTAATTAGAAAAACAAAAATTGAAAAATAAATTTAAAATAACATTTTATGTAATAATATTATCTAATGTTCTATTTGGACAAGTTTACGAGAGAAATTTTTCTCCAATTTATAAATCGCTTATTTTGCCTGGATGGGGTGAACTTGATTTTAAAAATGAAAAAAGATCAAAGCAATTCTTCATACAAGAAGCATCTATTTGGCTTTCTTTTTTTGGCTTAAAATATATATCGAATACATATGAATCATCATACAAAGCATTTGCAGCTTTGCATGCATCAACTGATCTTGAAAATAAACCATTTCAATATAGAGTAGATATAGGGGATTATAATACTTATGATGAGTTTATTGATTCCAAGAGAAGAAATAGACAAACTGATTTAATTTGGCCTGAAAATTTGGGCTATGAATGGGAATGGGATTCAGAATCAAATAGAAAAAAGTACGATGATATGCGTATTGTTAGTGGAATTGCAAAAAAATATTCAAAATTTGCAATAGGCGCAATGATAGCAAATCGTATTATTTCAGCTATTGATGTATTGTATATTCAAAACGTTGAGCAACGACAAAAGCTCAGATCTTCAATATCTACTATCAATACTTCTTCAATTGAGTACACAATTTATTTAAGTTTTTAAATTTTTTATTTCCTTTTCTCTTAGTTTCACTGCTTCATCTAACCACCATTGTCTAAAAAACTCATTATTATAATTTTCTCTATTAATTTTAATATGGTTTAAAATTTCAATTTGTTTTTTTTCTTTTTTAGATTGAAAGGAATTATCCAGATTTTTAATTTGTCTTTTTATATCTTCAAAAGGATTTTTTGTAAATTGAAAAATTTTATTATTGATATCAAATTCAATTATTTTTTTTGGCTCCCAAAATTTTTGATAGTCGTTTTCATATTGTGTTTTTAGTAAAGATTGAGGAACACTTGGGAGTGATGATTTAGATATATTTTTATTGAGTCCTACTTTATAATCAAGAGAATTACTATAACAATAATCGGTTGTAATAGATAATATGAATCCTCCAGCAATTGCGGGGCCATTTAGAATTGTATATGTTGGTCCTTTATGGTTTATAATATGTATTAAAAATGATTCAAAAGAAATTATCAAATTTTTAAATTCTTTTTTTGATAGTTTATCAGCTATAAACAAATCAATACCTGCAGAAAATATGTTTCCTGTACTTGTGAATAATAACGGTTTATTATTATTTAAATCATTGATTTGTAATAATAAATTGTTCAATAATATTGAATTAAAAGTATTTGCTGGCGGATTATTTAAAGTGATAAGATTGTACTGCTTTGATTTAGTTAATTTAAACAATTAGAATATTTATTTTGCAATAAAATCTGATATAAAAATATTGGTTTGCCTAGGATTTTCTGCATTTCTATTTGATGAATAAACAATTTTTTTTCCATCTTTTGAAAACACAGGAAATGAATCAAAAGTATTATTGTAGGTTAATCTATACATATCACCTGATTCTATTTTCATAAGATATAATTCAAAATTTGGTCCATACGAATTATATTCCTCAATCCAATTATCCATATTTGATGAAAAAACAATGTATTTACCACTCGGATGCCAGGATGGTGACCAATTAGTTGCACCATTATTAGTAAGTCGAATTTTATCTGACCCATCTCTATTCGCAATATAAATGTCTAAAGGTACTGATTCTATGAAATTATTTTTAAGATTATTTATCCATTGTAATCGTTCTTTATCTGTTTTTGGATACCAAGCTCTCCATACAATTTTTTTTCCATCAGGTGAGTAAAAAGCACCACCATCATACCCAAACTCATTTGTAATTCTAATTAAATTATTACCTTCATAGTCCATTTCATAAAGATCAATGTCGCCATTTCTTTGTGATGTGAAAATAATTTTTTCATCTGTAGGATGGACAGTAGCTTCTGCATCATATCCATAAGATGAAGTTAAATTTTTTAAAACATCACCTTCTTGGCTATAAATATCGAAGTTCCTAAGTGGCCAAATATATTTTCTTGGATTAGGATCTTTATAAACTTCTGGGCAATCTATTCCATCTTGCATTGTCGATGAAAAAAAAATTTTTTTATCATCCAAAGAAAAGTATGAACAAGTAAATGCACCATCCTTTTGAGGAATCATTTTTATATTTTCACCATTAATAGTCATTGTATAGATTTTATCACATTTATTTTCATCTCTTTTGGATTGAAAAATCAACATGTTATTAATATTTGAGAAGTAAGCTTCGCCGTTATCGCCTTCAAATGTTAATTGTTTGGTATTAATTAATTTGAATGATTTTTGAATATTAAATTGATTAATTTTGTGGCAGTGTAAAAATAGTAGGGAAAAGATTAAGTAAAAAAAAATCATTTTATAATGTTACTTTATATATTATTTCTTGATTTTTTCTTAATATCATGACTTCAATTGTATCACCACTTTTACATTCGCTGAGTCTATGCATGTATTCATAAATATCATTTACGGGTTTATTTGACATTTTTATAATAATGTCACCATTCTGTAAGCCTGCTTTATCTGCGGGTTTGTTTGGAATAACAGCGTCAATACGAAGACCTTTTACTTCGTTGAAAACATAGTCAGGCATAATTCCTAATGTTACCTTAAATCTCGCAGTTTTTCTAGGTTCTTTTGGCCCTGATTCTTGAAATTCTAACTTTTTTGAAATATCAAAATAATTGATTGTTGAGGCTAATAGATTTTGAATTATTTTCATTCCTTTGTAATTAAGTTTTTGGTAGTCATCATTGGGTGTATGATAATCATTGTGTCCCCCAGTAAAGAAAAATAAAACCGGTACATCATTTATATAAAAATTAGAGTGATCTGAGGGACCATATCCATTAGATGAAAAGGTTGATTTTATACCAAAATTTATTATTATATCAGCTAACTGATTCTCTAAACCAATCGCAGTATTTGTACCACTAACATTTATAATTTGTTCATCATTTAATCTTCCAACCATATCCATGTTTATCATTATTTGAATTTTTTCTAAAGGAATTATATTACTATTTACAAAATGTTTTGATCCAATAAGACCTAATTCTTCAGCTCCAAATGCTATAAAAATGATTGATCTATTATTTTTGTGCTTTGAAAAATAGTTTGATAATTCAATTAAAATTGAAACTCCAGAAGCATTATCATCAGCACCATTATGAATTTGATTTAAATAGGGTCTTCTGGAACCAGACCCTTTACCACCATATCCAATGTGATCATAGTGAGCACCAATAACAATATATTCATTTTTTAGTTCTTCATCATTTCCTTCAATTAATCCAATCACATTTTGAGTAGATTTCTTAATAATTTTAATATCAGTTTGAACATTTAATTTTTCTTCCACCTCGAAAGAATTAAATTTATTTAAATTAGTGTTAATTGCTTTTTCAAGTCCTTCAATAGTTAAATTTTTTGATTTAAATATTTCATCTGCTACATTTCTTTTAATATGAATGACAGGTATTCCAATGTCTTGTTGACTTTGTTCATAATTTAAATTGATCAAATTATCCTCAGCATCAAATTCTTTGCCTGATACAAAAATTACACCTGCTGCATTATTATCTTTTGCATCTATAGCCTTCTTCCTTAAAGAAGTATGTTTATAGAAGTTACTATGAGGATTATTACCATCTGGTGAACCTCTCAAGATCATCACCCATTTATTACTGGCATCAATTTTTTTATAATCATTCCATTGTAATGTATCTTCATCAATTATAAGACCATATCCAGCAAAAATTATTTCTTTTTCAATTTGAGTGTTTTTCCCAAATGATAATGGTACAAAGTCCTCATTAACAAAGTAGTTGTAATTTTTAAATTTAAGAATATTATTTTCACCAAGTTCAATTCCTGCAATAAAATCAAAATATTGGAAACCATCCTCATCAAGCAATTTAAGATTATTTTTTTTATATTCATTTTTAATATATTGCGCAGCTAAAGCATCTCCATTTGTTCCAGGAAATCTACCTTCTAGTTTATCAGAGGCAAGATATTTTACGTGCTGAAATAATTTATTTTGATTAAATAGAGTAAGATTTTTTGAACAGGAACTTAATAGTAAAATTTTACAAATTAAGATAATTTTATAAAAAGGTATAAATGATTTAAATTTCATATAGAGACTTCATGCTTTATAGATAATTTAATAAAATTAAAATAATGTTCAAAAAATATAAATTCGACTTTTCGAATATATATTCGAATTATTAAATTTATAACGTGATTAAATTAATAATAATAACATTTATTTCTTTTTTAAATGCTTTTACATTCCAAGGCAGAGTTATTGATGCATACGCTAAACCTATAAAATCTGCCAATGTAGAGATAATAAATAGTAAACTTGGTTCTTCAACAGATAATGATGGTCAATTTTTAATTAAAAACGTACCATTATCAAAATTTAAAATTAAAATATCCCATATTGGATATGAAGACTATGACACAAAGATTGATTTAACATCAGGTAAAATTGAATATTCCTTCAAATTGAATGAAAAAATAGAAAATTTTAATGAAATAGTAGTTACAGGTCAACGAAGAAAAGTTTACATAAAAGATTCACCTATTCTCACACGTGTTATCAACAGAAAAGATATTGAGAATTCTTCATACAACAATGTAAAAGAAATTTTAGAAATGACTGTACCTAATATTCAAAATGTAATTTCTAGTCACGCTGGAATTAGCAATAATAATGTGAAAATTCAAGGCTTAGATAACAAGTACATATTGTTTATGATTGATGGTGCAAAGGTATCTGGTGAATTTGCAGGTAATCTAGACTTCAATATGCTTGATTTATCTAATGTGGAAAGGATAGAAATAGTTGATGGAGGTATGTCTAGCCTCTATGGTTCAAATGCAATTGGTGGTATCATAAATATCATAACCAGAAAAACCTCAAAACCCTATAGTTTTTCTATAACTTATCAAAATGAAAAACCAATGATTACATCTAATTCAATTAATGCAGGAATTAAATACAAAGATTTTTCTTACAATACCAATTTTGTTTTCCAAAATACTGATGGATATAGTTTGTCACCATCAAATATTTCTGCTGGACAAATCGTCAAAACGCAAGAAGAATTTTCTTCCAATTCATTTACAAATAAACTTTCATATTTTTTTGCTACAAACCATTATGATGGTTCAATCGATTTAAATTATAAAAGATACAAAAATAAAATTCGACAGTATAAGAACTACACTATTCAAGTCCTAGATTGGGAAGATCCAAACTTTCCTTCATATGTATACCAAACACAACTTAATGGAACACCAATTTTTAAAGATGACAGGTATAATATTAACTTTGAAATACATAATTCTAATTCAAATTTTATAATTAAGTATGATTATGAAAATTATAGAAAATATTCATATTTTTTCAATTATAATGAATTGAGATGCAATCAATTTAATTGTAATGAAATAGATACACTTACCCAAAAGGAATTTCTGAATGCCAGCAATGTAAACAAAACCATATCAATACAATATAATAGAAAAATTAAAAATCATGATATAATTCTGGGTTTTGAAAATAAGAGGGATAGATATAGTTCTTATTCTATTTATAGAAATGATCATCAAGAAGGTTACGGATGTAAATTAGAATGTGGTTTGGATCTTGTGTCTGGTAATTACTTATGTGAGGATGATGAAGATTGGAATGAGGATAATTTTTATCCAATTGAAACAATGAATTTATGTTGGTCTGAATCTGTTTTTGGAAATGACAGCACATTAGGCTATGATAAAAAAGCATTTTTCGTTGGAGACCAAATAACATTTAAAAATAAAAATAAAATAAACTTATCATTGAGAAATATTGATTCTGAAAACTTTGGTTCAAATTTTGTTTATTCTTTTTCGTATTTGGACAAAAATTTAATTTTAAATCATAATATCAGATTTAATTTTTCCAAAGGTTTTAGAACACCATCTATTAAAGAGCTTTATTATGATTTTCAAAGTCATCCACCTCCAATCATTGGTAACAAAGATTTACAATCAACAACAAATAATTATACTTCAATATCTTTAGAAAAAAGTATCTCAAAAAAAGAGTATTCTTTTGAATTATTTTACAATGATGTAAGGGATATGATTGGAACAATTTCTACATTTCAAGTTTCAGTAGATAATGATACTACAGATGTCATAATGTATGATAATTATAAGAGTGTTTTCTTGAGTGGTTTCAACTCTCACTATAAAATCAGATTTAACAATAATGATGTTTTGAAGGGTTTTTACAATTATACATTGCCGAAGTCAAGATATAATAGTGCTTTAGAGCTCATATCAAAATATAGCTTTCGTTTAAGTTATAATAAATATTTAGATGAAAAAGTAAATTTCATAATAAATGTTAAATATAATGGTCCAAAATACATTTATTTGAATGAGAAAACTAAACTTGATGGTTTTGCTATGGTTGATTTTTTAGGTTCTTTTAAAATCAATGATAATTTGTTTGTTAAACTCGGTGTCAAAAATTTACTTAATTATGTTGATGAGAGAAGATTCCTTGATTCAGGATATGAATATCTTACTTCATATGACCCCGGCAGAAGAATTTTTATAGATATTAATTTAAAACAATAGGAGCAAATATGAAAAAAATTATTACAATAGCAATGTTATCAATGATTTACAGTCAAGATGATTACATACAAACAATTTACGCTACAAGCTATACAAACTGGATTTACTATTCTTTTGAATCTCATGCTATAGTTGAATGCAACAGTGACGGAAGTAATTGCGAAGGAGATTATGATTGGGATATAGCATTTCAAAGAAAACATATGAAAACAAATAGTGGCTTAGCGGGTAATGGAAATGGTGGAGCATATGTTAATACATCTCAATTATGGACAAATGAATGGGGAAATATAAATTCATTACCGGAGGATATTTTTTGGCAGGAAGACACGTTAATGAATGATTTTTATGATATCATAACACATACATATATTGAAGGAGTTAAAAATCCTGCGTTGAATTATTGGGGTTTTTTTCAATCTCAAATTTTATATCCAACAAATTATGTAATGTTTGTAAAGTCAGCAAATGGTCAAGATGTTGTAAAATTTTGGGCTTATGACTACTATGATAATAGAATAGGAGGTGTTATTTCTTTTAGATATCAAACTGGATTTAGTCAAAATGATGAAAATTTAATGGGTGACTTAAATGAGGATGGAATTGTAAATATTAATGATATTATTATGATAATTAATATGATATTAAATTATGATGACCTTAATTCATTTTCAGATATGAATGATGACAGTATAACTGATATTTTAGATGTAATTACAATTGTTAACATTATTTTAGAAAATTAGAGGGAATTTTAGATCATTATTAGTATAAAA
>CEUU01020368.1_pt1 | contig 12800 bp, 7 predicted proteins | sample 531321 | NCBI WGS metagenome assembly CEUU01 (sample SAMEA2622658, study PRJEB7988) | marine metagenome | isolation source: saline water (ENVO:00002010), including
CGTTTCCTATCCAAAAGCGGGGGATGTCAACGGGCACTTGCAGGAATTTCTCAGCTGCTTCTCCGCGCGTCACGCGGCCGTCGTCGTAAAAGAGAATGGCGCGCGCACCGAGCGCGCGGACTTCGACGTAGTTGTTGCCCGACCCGAAGGCCATTAGTGCGATACTGCCTTCGATTTCTTGGCCATCCAACTCGGACAGCGTGCCTCGTCCCGCGTCAATTAGATGGCCCTTAATACCACCAGAGGGCAGGGTCGAGGTGCGGACTCCGTTGGGCCACAGGGCGTGCAGCACATAGCGCTGGCCAGAGGGTAGGCGCAAATGAGCGCCCTTGTCCATAGGAACGGGTACTTCGAAGTGTTCCGAAGTGATGTCCTGTAAGCCGATCTGTCTGAACTGGTCTTCTACGTATTGGGCAGCCGCTTCAGCACCGGGGTAGCCCGTGACGCGTGATGGAAAGGAGGTAAGCGCTTCTACGTGGGTTCGCAGGTCGTTAGCGTCTATTTGCTCTACCACGTGATATACGTCGGGATCACGTATGGTTACAGCTGTTTCTCTAATCGATTCCCAGCCGATAAGCCGTTCAATGTAGAGAGAGAGATGTTCGGGGTTGAACACCGTTACGGAGAGTAGAGAGAGTGCGGCAAGGATCCCGAGGGCAGCGCGTTTCAAGGGCATAACCGGATATCACGCGCACTGTTTACAGAATTTGCAGTGCGAAAAAACGGGGGGCAGGTCAGCAACCTGCCCCCCTGTAAATGAGATGCTTGAGCGAACGGCTAATTTGCGGCTAATTCGCTGAGATTTTTAACTTTTTTCAACTCGCGCTCAAAGCGAAACGATAGATCAATCTCTTCCACGGGCTCGTTGCGGTAGTTGTAGCGCAGGCCAAAGTCGGGGATGCGGAATAAGATTGATCCCACGTCGTCGTGAATCTTTGAGAAAATCACATATCCTTCAACGTCTTGGCCGGAAAAACAAAACTCATCGTCGGGATATTTGGCCTGGTTTACAATATCGCGGCGTTCATCAAAGCGCAGATAGCCCAAGCCGTTAAAGGCAAGTGGGAAACGGCGGAAGTACTCCTCTACGTCGTAGGCGCCCCAGGGGAAGTACGTGCGTCCATTCGTCGACTCGATTACGATCTTTAGTGGATCGAGCTTTACCTTGGGATACTCGTAGTTCTTGACCGTGATCTTAAATACGGAGAGACGCTGAGGAGATTTGCCCGTTTTTGAATCGACCCAGTTGCCGTAGGTAAAGGGCGTGGAAGGAACTTCGTCACCGGGGCCGCTGGCGTTGTTTGACTGCGAAGGATACTGGCGGTTCAACTCTTCGTCGGTCATCGGGCGCACAGAAACTTCCAGACGATTTTGCACAAAAGTAACTGTGCCATCATCTAAAACCTGCATTTGCGTTCCTTCGGCGCTCTGCTGCTGGGCAACCTCGGCGGGTTCGAATTTGCCGGGGACCAAATAATGCCCACATCCAGCGACCAGCCATAGGGACAGTACACAGCTCAGTCCGAGTGCCTTATTAAGGGTGCGCATTGGAGATCTCCTCTCAGTGCCTTGTTCACATGTCAATCGGGGAAGCGCTCTGTCGCTGACGGGCGACAAATTCCCGAAAATTATTTTCATCTATCTGAATCTGAGCAGCAGATTGCTGGCGCAGATTCGCTATAAATTCGTCAAAAATAGGTGCGGCCTTCGCCTCTCGTAGGTCTCGCCCAACCTGCACACTCAGCGTCTGTGCGTTGCCCGCAACAGACGCATAGCGCGCTTTATTTTGCTCGTAAAAAGCGCGCAAATCACTCTCGTTTGTTTCCACTTGAGAGTAGATGTCACTCTCCCACATTGACTCGAGTATCTTTTGCTGCAGCACTTTTTTTCGGTCTTCTTCCATCTCTTCGTACAGGTTTCTGCTGCGGGCTTCTTCCACTAATAACTGGTCGGCGACGTAGGCTCGCGTAATGCGAAAGCCGAGTTCGTTGGCCGTTGTTGCTGGGGCGGAATCAGCCTGTTGCAGGCGCTTTATTGATTGCTGGTATTGACCTAGCGTCCACTCGCCCAAATTACTTTTTAACAGACGTAGTTCTAAGGCGCCCCCACTGCCAATAACTTGCGTTAGAGCGGCCGTATCAATCTGGACGGCGTGTCGCTCTGCTATTAGCGCCAGAAACTTTATATTGGCTTCTTGCTGACGTTGGCGACGCAGCGTGCGTTCGACTAACGCGCGGCGCTCGTCTAAAGAGACCTGTCGTTTGTCGGCTACTTTGACCAGTAGGTAGCGATTTTCGGCTTCAATCAGCTCAACCGTCCCCTTATTCAACAAGAAGAGGGGAGCGTAGCGCGCGTCCACCATGAGAGGGTTGAGCCAGTCTGTAGCCATCGGGCGCATCGAGTTGGCAGCTGCGAGTTGGGTGAAATCTGTTCCGTCGCGAATCTGCTCTAAGAATCCTAGCGCTTTCTGTCGATCGGAGACGTCGATGCGCTGTAGGCGTATCTCACTGCCGGCACCCATCTCTTCGTAGAACGTACTGAGCTCTTGTTCTGTCCACGACATATCATCGCCCATTTCCAGCTCTATGAGCGTTGATACCAATCGGTTACGTTCCCAAGCCTGCACAGCATTGAGGACGGCCTCATCTTCGTGCAGATTCCGCCGCCGCGCTTCGCTCATCATGAGCTCTCGGTCTACGAGCAGTTGGAACTGCTGGCGCCACTGCTCGAGCGTGAGAGCTTGATGATCGTTGCCGAGGCGCTGTAAAACCTCATTAAAATCGCGCTCGGTAATCGTCTGCTCTCCCACGCGAGCCAGTACGGGGTCGTGTGGGAGAGCAGAAGGCATTTCCTCCTGAGCACACGCGCTTAAGAGCGATGCATAACAGAGAACGCTGAACGTTTTTCCAAGCCTCAAAACTTAAAAACCCCATCCTCTCCGCTCTGCCGGGCGACCGCCGAGGCGCTCCTGTTCGATACCTGCAAAGAGTTCGATAAAGGCAATGGTGTTGCTCACGTCCAAATCCTTCAGGTTGCCATAGTTAATGTCATTGACCTGGAAACCAATGTTGGATGTAATACTGTATCCCTGATACTGGACGCTGTTGGTGTACTGGGCCGTAAAGACCTTGCCGACGAAATCGTCTACGTACTCCGGTGGTAGCGGATCTGGAATTTTCTCTGCGTTGCGGAAGATAATGGTTTCTACACCGACCTCTAAACGACTTTTGCTTAATACGGGAAACACTGCCGAAATCGAAAATATCTCGCTTAGGTCATTGATTTCTAATTGAGACGGACGCGGCTGAGTGCGGCGCCGCCACATACTTTTCCAACGCGGAATAATGGTGACGTCGCCAATAGGGAATGGGTAATCTGCTTTGTTAATTAATCCGATGAAGGCGCTGTCGTTAAAGTCTCTATCTGCATCTGCATCTTCTGCGCGCTGCTTATAGTGGTCGACGCGAAGTTTGTTTGCGAACGTGAGGTTGCCGCGTGTGTACTTGTAACCGAGATAGCCTTGGTTAACCATTGCATCTTGGGTGATCTGCGGGTCATCAAAGGGCTGCAAGCCGCCTACTGAACCCGGGCGCTGGACCCACTGGAGCAGGTTGTCGGCAATATTGTCTTTAACTAGCTTGAACATGTAAAAAGCCTCAAGGCGTCCCAACCTAGGTAGGTCCTGCTCGGCACTGAGCATGAGGAAGGTTGTCTTTGCCCGTTCCTCGCCGGCGATAAGCCACTCCCTGCTGCGGCCTACGGTCATGTTGATGCCAGGATAGATCTCGGCACCGCCATACATGTTGTATCCCCTATGACCGCGCTTGTAGGGATAGTCGGCCTCCTCGTCGTTTTCAAAGCGATCAACGACCGTGTTGTTATTCATGTCGACGCCGAAGAGAAATTCCGGTGGGTCGACATAGTGGCGCAGGAAGGGTTCTTGATAATCCGGGGTTAGGTTACTGTTCTCATTAAAGTCAGAGATCAGGTCATTGTTCTCATCCAAACCAGGAAAGACGGCGTTATCGCCACCGCCACCGCCAAAGCGTGGCCAGTCGACGGCTTGGTCTTGGTCGTCGTTGTCGTCGACGTATTCAAACCAGTTTTGGCGCTGATTCTCATAGTCGACAAAGTCGTTCTGGTCTGTTATGTAGCCGCGCGTCGTGTAATTGTCATCCATGCTAAAGGCTTCGGTATAACCGAAGTATCGCCCAGAGCGCTTAGTCGCGTTGATAAACCAAGCGTCGGCCTGCTGATCGCTGAGCGTTAGGTTGCTAAGCTTCTGAACGTTGATGTTGGGATAGCGTTGAAACTGGGAGTTGCGAGCGAATTCACCTCGCACTTCCATGCCCCATACGTCTTCGATCTGAAGGTCAATGCTCGCAATTTGGTTGGCAGACGGCAGGCCGTAGTCAAAGCGAACAACGCGCTGGTTGGTATTATCTCGCACGTTACCTTCTGCTCGCGTGACGGGCAGAAATATGGGTTGACCGTTGATGTTGGTTTGCAAATTTGAAGTGACGTCCACTCGATAGTCGTTTGAAAGAACCATCGCGAAGCTGACCTTGCGCACGACGAGGGCGTCAGGCACGCGGTAGCGCAGGATAATAGGTGCCTCTTCGAGTGCCTCGAGAAACCCTTCGCGCTCGCGTCCGCCTTCTATGGTTGGCTTAACGGCGGTGGGTTCATCATCTACGAGCATTTCTGACGAGAAAAAGAGTGCGCCCGAGCCATCGCCGGGCGAGTCGTCGACGATGCGTACAACGATTTCAGTGACGTTGCCCGAGTTTTGGCTACTCGTTAGCAGCCCTTTGCGTGAATTCTCAGAAAAGTTGCTGGAGCTAGAGCCGAAGTTGGTATTGACCAACGTGGCGCCTAAGTTGATGAAATCGCCAATCTGTGTCGTGCCCCGCAGGCCCATGAAGTTGGTATAGTCTGTATCCTGCATGCGAGCAGAGCCCTGTACGACACGCACCGGTTCGCTGACGCGGGATAGCAGCACAGTTGCGCTGTATTTATCCGATTGGAAGTCCCACTGTATACCGTTGAATCGCGAACGGCTAAACGTCAGAGGCGTTAGCGTAGTGCGGATGGCATCGCCGATTGTTAAGGAAGTGAAATACTGCCCCTTGGCATCGGACGCAACGACTAGGTTTTGAAACCAATTAGAGAAGCGAGCATCTTTGAATACGGTGCTTCCAAAAGCCAACGGTTGCTGCTGGCGCCACTCGTAAATGCGCCAACCACGCGTGATCCAGTTGCCAAATATATCGTATTGGCCGAGTCCTTCGAGTTGTGTGCTCACATAACGCTCGTACGGCTCTTTGGCATAGTTGGTATACTTGTAGCCACCCCAGTCGTAAATATTGTAAAGGTCGTGCGGTACGTACCACTTGCGTAGTGTGGGAATGAGTGGGTCAAATCCTTCAATTCTCACCTGCGATGTGGCGCCGCGCTCTCGTCCCGGCGTTGCCGCGAAAACAGCGGATAACGTCCCTGCCAAAAGAAGCAGGGCAATCCCCCAAGACGTAACTCTGCGCATGATATCCCTCCCTTGGGAATAAGACAACGCTTTTAACTTGTGCATTTATATGCAGGGAACTCGGTGTGCGAGTTCCCTGCCTCACTCCATTACTACCTGTTACAGCTCTAGTAGACGACGGCTATGCTGCGCATTTCCGTCGTCTTGCCCGCGTCTGTATCTGCGCTTAGGCGCACTACGTAAAGTCCGGGCGAGACAGTGCCTCCAGATCCATCGCTCCCGTTCCAAATGACTTGGTTTGGACCGCTGAGATCATACTGGTCGTAAATGCGCACGATTTCTTGGCCCGCCAAATTATGGACGACTACTTGGATATTCACGGGGTTTGTCGCTTTGAGTAAAATATAGCTGAGTGTTAATTCATCGTTGATCCGGTCGCCGTTGGGCGTTAACACGGTTGATGAAAAATCTACGCCCGCAAACAGGTCGTTCTCAATTTTTGCGCTAACAGTGAGCGTGTTATCGAGAATTTTTTCGTCTGCGTCCCCTGCGGATACGCGCTGTGGAAAAGCGTCTGACTGACTGTCGCTTACTTCCGCGCGAAACTCCGTCCCAGAAACCGTTAGCAGCGTTTCGAAGCGAACCTTTATCTCCTGTCCACTGCGCGATATGCGATTGGCTGGAAAGTGGACGCGCATTTTACCATCGGCCATTTCATGTGTGAAGTCGACGCTGGCATCGTCTATTTCAACATCCACAGCTGTTGCATCAAACGGAGTGTTGATGAATACCGTATCGAAGCCGCGGTTACTCCTGCCGACTATGGAACGCATATGATAGGTGAATTCGTTCACTTCGCCTATGCGTGCTTCTGTGGGGCTAATCTCGGCGACTACTGAATCGGCTATGGGCGGCGTAGTGTAGTTTATTACGACGGAGTCGATGAGTGCTTTATCTAGTAGGCCACCGGACAACAGCTTCAATTCAAATTGCATGTAGCGTCTATTATCGGGTGAATTGATCTGCGTATCTGTCAGTTCGGCATAGGGGGGAGACCAAGTGCTCCAATCGCGATTGTTAAGCCGAACTTGGCCTGCATATGCAGGGTCTAGCGTGCGGTCAAACTGATCACGCCGTACTTCTTCGTATTCACCAGGAATACCTGTTTGGCGAAAATACAGTGAATCGTCTTCAATCGTGCCGGTCTTAGTGCTAAATAGAACAGAAGCGAGCGAGTCGCTACGAGCATAGACGTTGATTGGACCGAAATTGGCTTGGTCTCCCAGATCAATCACGCGCGATACGTAGTGAGCGAAGGGCGTCACGCCCACGCCAAAAACTTCTAGGTCGCCCATCTGAAAGGCGCGTTCGCCCGTGCTGCGCAGCTTAAAATAGCGGACTTGAGTAGGTTGAAAACTCAGGTCGAGTTCAGGCAAGCCGTGTGAGCGATTTTGCGCAATAAGCGAGTAAACAGGTGTGTCGCCAACAAAGTTGAGCGGATCCCCATCATTAACATAGAACTCGTATCCGCGGAGCGAACGCTCGTCGTCGTTGAGGACGCCGCGGCGAAAAAAGATGCGTTGTAGGACGAAAATAGCGCCCATGTCGACGGTGATTTCAGCGCCGTTGGTGTTGGAGTAAACGCGCCAACCTGTTCTGTAATCGCCGTCTATGAGTTCGTTAATGATTTGGTTAGAGCGTGCCGCTGCTGTCGTAACTGATGTGGTTGCACCACCGCCTAGTTCGCGTACGCGTGGTAAAATATTTTCTTCAGGGTTGGCTTCAAGTGGAGATAGGCCTTCTCTGTCTGTTACTTCTAGTGCGTTGGAGAACAGACCCACGTCGTCCCAAGTTTGTCCACTTCCACCGATCACAAGCCGTTCGGCGGCGCGGCTTTCGTGGGACAAGAACGCTATAAACGCAGCGAAGAGTATAGCTGTTTTATGCATAAATCAGTCCTCGAACTAGGTCGTCTTCTCGTCCACTCCACTTGGGACGTTTACTCTCTGATTGAATCAATATAACACCGGTAACATGCGGTGGGCCTTTTTGCTCTGTGAATCGCCTTCGATGGCGACCTGAACGAAATAAGTGCCTGGAGGAACGAGCCGAGACTGTTCGTCGCGTCCGTCCCATGTAAATTTATAGCGTTGCGCTAAGCCGTTGCCACTAGGCAACGTGCGTACTTTGCGTCCTGCCAGATCGAACACTTGGACTCGTATAGGACGTGGCATCACTAATTTTAACGCGTCAAACGATATCTCGATTTGATCACTTATACCGTCGTCATTAGGTGTGAGAACGCTAGTTGACAAAGCTAAGTTGGCCAGTAGGTCTCCATTAATGGGTAATTGCACGGAGATCGATTCGCTAGCCACTTCTGTGTTAGCATCTCCTGCATCAATAAACTGGCGGACCTGGTCACCCATATTGCTATTACCTAAAAATGCATCGAAACGCGTGCGATTCTGATACACAGTCGATCGAAAATCTATTCTAATTAAACTCTCTCTGCGAACCAAACTAGGAAGCTGTAAAACAAACCCGCTTTCGGTAGGACTCATTTCAGCTTCCACGACCTGACCGTCTATAATCAAGCTAGTAAAGTGAACCGGAATCGAAGCGCTGATACTCAAGCGGTTAAATCCCTGAGATCTCCCTCCAAATGTTGGGCGTATAAAATAGGAGAATTCTTCTTCAGTGCCTGGTTCTACTCGGGTCGGGACGATTTCTCCTTGCGTTCGTAGAGCGAGTGGGTTTTCAACGTTTATTCCTAAGGAAGAAAGCGTGGGACTCACCGCTGGGTCATCAGATAGCAATCGCACTTCTAGCTGGGTGTAACGCCGTGGAGAAGGAGATTTGAACAGTTCTCCCGAGAGAGTATATGGTTCGCTCCAGATGCTCCAATCATCGCTGACGGCGATTGACGTATCGATGTTTCCGCGGAACGATGGGATCAGCTTGTCGTAACGCTTCTGGGTCACCTTTTTGCCGTTTTTATCGTAAAAAGTGTAAGTTTGATTGACATCGTTGCCCGTGCGCGAGCGAATTTCAATGCGCGTATTGAGTGGCAATTCGGCATCCCATTCAAGAGACGTTAAACCCTTAATGGTATTGAGATCAACAATGGGCGATGTCATGCTGACTTCGGCGGGATATCCCTCACCATACATTTGGTACTCGCTCACAAAACCAAACGTGGCATAGTTGCTATGCGTTCCCGCGCGCTCAATCGTTCCGCCTTCAGTTGACGGATAATAGTGCTGCAGGTAGCGAATTTTGCGCAGGGGGAAGGCATGGTCAAAGTTCCGCTTTTCAACTGGGTTCTCGGGTGCTGTCGGCAGGAAGGCGACTTCCTCCCAACGTAGGGAACCATCCGGTGCGAGCGAGCCATCGGAACTGAGAATCTGATACCAGAAAAAGTTGCCATTCTGTGCTCTGCGACTCGGTGGAGCGCCGATCGGTTCCCCTATAATACGCAGTTGGTCAACCCAGTAGTGGGCACCCAGATCAAAGATGATTCGGTTAAATATGTCTTTACCGGTGACGGTCTGATGCAGCGTATTGAGTGACCAGTTGGTAACGATTTTACCGTCTGCCATATTCTGTCCGCCTTCTAGGACGGACTGTAGGTCGGTTATCAAATCAATGCTGCCGCCGCGTTCTATGATGCCCAACGCCACGTTATCACCGATTGTTTCCACTTCTATTTCAGCCAACCGTGCTCCTGGAGTTATCTGCGAGACTTCTACGCGGACGACGTTGACCTGAATATGTGATTGCTCCAGTTCGACAACGTATTCACTGTTGAAGCCAAAGGTTTGGCCGGATCCGTAGACGAGCGTGCCGGGAATTGGAACGAGCGCATTGGTGAAAAATTGCTCGCCACTAGACAGTTGGACGGTGAAAAACTCCATAGCCGGCACTTGTGTTACGAAATGAAGACGAATTCTCTCTGCCGTGACCATGCGTCCCAAGTCAACTTCTATCCACCAAGTATCGCTTGGGTCATCTGGGTTGGGCTGCCAGCCCGTCGTGAGGTCGCCATCCATTATTGACTGAGCTGAGCGCGGACCACTACCTACGGCTCGGATACCACCTCCAAATTCAGCGGCATTGCGCATGGCGTTAATTCTTTTGCGTACCTCCATAGTGCTAATAGTGCCGAATGGGCTGATATCTACAGCGCCCTTCGGGTAACGCCATTCTTGCCAAGCCGAGCGAGTGTCAAATGAAATTTTCTCGGCTGCGGTTTGAGTGGCAGCTATTAGTCCTAGGGCAACCAGACTCTTAGAGAGCCCGTGGTAAGCCATGCTAGTACTCCTTCATGCGGATCGATTCAAGTCGATTCACGTTCTTAAGTCTAATATGCTACGCCAATGAGGCGTGTTTGCTCTTCTATTCCGGTATCCGTTTCTACGGATAGATGGAGCATATAGAGGCCTGGAGCAACAGCGTTGTTACTGTCATTGAGTCCGTTCCATAGGAACTCTTGTGGTCCGTTAGTTGCTCCTGCATTCTGTAATCGGCGTACCAAACGTCCGGAAAGGTCATAGAGAGATAGGTCTACGCTAACCTCCTGCAAGGCGCGCAGTAATACATAGGATATGTTCAAATTGTCGTTAATTCCGTCCCCATTAGGACTGAATGTTGGGGTATTAACGCTGAGATCTAATACGAGTTGATTTCGCAGGCGACCCTGTACTGAGAGGCGATCGCTTTCTCCTTCGGGAGATGCGTCGCCAGCAACTACATCTTGGCCGAGTTCGTCTTTTTGACTGTCAAATACTTTGGCAAAAAACGTCGTTCCATATACGGTGACCAAACCATTGAGGCGGATGCGCAGTAGTTGTCCCGATTCGCTGATGCGGTTTTGCGTCAGTTGTATACGTAAACGGTTCTTATCGGTGTTTTCGAAGGAAAAATCGATTGGCACGCCGTCGAGTTCGACCTCGCTGACTGTGGAAGTAAATGGTGTGGCGATCTCTATGCGATCAAAACCATCGTTTCTTGCGGTAAATGCTGAGCGTATATAGTAGTCGAAGGTGTGCGATTCGCCTAAGGTTACCTTACCTGGGCTTATCTCGGCGATTAACTCGTCCGCTAGGGTGGGGTTGGAAAACTGGAAATTTAGGTTCTCAACCACAGCGGACTGTCGTGCGTCGTCAGATGAAAACAGAAGGCGAAACTGTATGTAACGACGATTGCCTGGCGAAAGTAAATCGCTATCAAATGATTCATAAGGAGCTGACCAGGGGCTCCATTCGGTTACGTTATCCTCAATTGTCCCGCGATCGGCTACTCGTAGTGAGAAATAGGCTTCTGCTGCTTCTGACTCACCTATAGGTAAAAGTGGTTCTTCTGCTCGTTCTTCACCTTGAAATATTTCTGTTTTTCTGTAATAAACTTTCGGGTCGGGCACAATTCCAGTGCGTGTTTGTAATACAACCCCAGTTAAACTATCGATCGAAGCCTGTAACTGAAGTTTACCAAAGTTAGCAGCAGACCCCAGGTCAATTACTTCGGATGTATAGGTTCCTGTTGGTGCAAAACCATCGCCAAACACCTCGGCTTCTTCAATGACAAATTCTTGACTGGAGCGACTTATCAAGCGGATGAAGCGAACAAATTGAAGGGGAATTTCCACGTCTATGACAGGATCGCTTTGTTCCAAGTTCGATGCGGCTTGGTTTATGAAGGCAACTGGTCGATCTTCTCGTAACTGGTCAGGGTTACCGTCATGAACAAATAGTTCGTAAGCGCGCAGAAACACGTCATCGCTGCCTTGAAAACGAATGCGGTTAATAGGCAAAATTGCGCCTAAATCGATGACCATGGATGTGCCATCGGGTCGTCGCTCGCGTTCAACGCGCCAGAATGTTTCCCGATTACCGTCAGTCAGCAAGCCTGTTAGGTCTAAGTTAGAGGCTTGGGGTGAAGAGATACTACCACCTCTGCGCTTGAGTTGGAGGTTTTTTAGGGCGTTAGTTTTTGAATCGACGACGGCTGGGAGAAGCAAAGAACCATCGATTGTTAGGCCAGTTAATTCACCCACATCTTGCCAAGCTATTCCACCCACTCCGGCTTGCCATATGTCAATAGCTGGAGAGACATTGGGAGTTGCGAGTACGCCGTATAACAAAATGGTCGACGGCGCACTGAGCTGTTTTAAATACCGCCATATGCCCATAAAACTTGCCTTTTACTGCACGGTGTAGTGATTCTTGGTTTACGGAAAGTAACCGGAAGAGAAAAAGGGGGGAGGACGTTGATCCCCCCCCCTTTTCTGTCAAGCTGTGAGAAAAAAAATCTTACAGGTCGCTGATCTTCTTTACTTGAGCCCATGAGCTGGATTCTACAGCGGTGCCAGCGTCAGCAATTGGCGTCAAGAAAATGTCAGGCATACCACCCGTGTTCATAAACTGCTCGGCCATGCTATACTGACCCTGCCAGTAAAAACCATCGGGGCAGCAATCTTCGGCCATCGGGTCATTACCGTTGGCATTCAAGCCAAGGTCAGCATCGTCAACAGAAATTGACATACCGATGGTTTGCTCGGCGGCCAGCGTGAAACGCGAACTGGCATCGGGACCACCACTCATTGAGATCGGGTCGAAAAGTTCAGCGCTGAACTCGTAATAGTACTCTTGGCCCTGATTGACGTGACCAGCGGAAACGAAGTCGCCGGAGTGAGTCCACCAGAAATCCAACGCGTCTTGCTCGAAGTTACCCAGAGCGCCGTTGTACATCTGCACGCGGGGGAACTGCTCGGAGAAGCTCAAGCACATCTGGTAAGCCGGCTGTAGGTCTTGGTCGTTAGGAGCTGAATAAGGACCACCACCGCCGTTATCTGGGTCAAAGTGTACTTCGCAGTTGTCATCGCGGAAGGTACAGGTTGGATTCTTATCAACGACTAGCTCGTTGTCATGAACGTGGACCATAGCGCGGACGCGATTATCGGCGTCACTCCAACCAACTACGAGGTCGACAAATAGGTCGTCTGCATCATCAGCACCACCCACTAGTGGGTTCATGTCGTCAATTGTAACTTCGAAGCTACGATCGACCCAAGCCCAGTCTGAGCCATCACCATCAATTGTGGGCAAGTTGCTGGCAGGAATACCGACCGCGAAGAAAAGAGGTACTTCTGCTGGCTCTTGTGCGATAGCACTGCTGGCCACCAATACGCCTAGGGACAACGCTAGGACTTTGCGCATGTGAATTCCTCCTCAAAAGCATTGAGAATAAAGAGTAAAAGCCCCACCGTCATTGTAACGGCGGGAACTGTTGCGACATGAAATACTGTCACCAGACGATA
>CEUU01016849.1_pt1 | contig 12714 bp, 18 predicted proteins | sample 531321 | NCBI WGS metagenome assembly CEUU01 (sample SAMEA2622658, study PRJEB7988) | marine metagenome | isolation source: saline water (ENVO:00002010), including
TGTCGTTCCAAAGTTGTCCTTCGTTGTTAGGATCACTTGTTGGCAAATCGGTTGCCATCACCTTACCACTGTCGTTGACCATTACTTCTCCGTTTGAATCAGGAAAGTTAATGTTTCGTTTTGTTGTAGAAGCACCTTTAATTCTTGTTGTCTTACCGTCAGCACTTTTTAATACTAATGGCAGATCGTTGAAAAAGAAAATACCATCGTATGACATTATCACAAATGGTTTATGCTGTCCTTCTTTTCTTGCAACGAACCACAATGCTGAATCGTCTTCACCATGAGTAGCATCTTTGATCTGCGAATAGATACTTCCATATCTTATTGTGGCACCTGAATCATTATTACCTTTGAATTCTATAGTACCTAACACATCGTTCTTTGCTGGAGTGTCACTTGCTGTGTGTAAAGTCATTTTTTGACCTGCAACTGTGAGATCTTGTGTTGTTACACTTGTAAATGTTGGGTCTGTAGGAAGTTCACTATTGCCCGATAAACTTACTCCACCAGGAGTGCTACCATCACCTAATTTAAGTGTATTTGTGTCTAGATCGAAAATCAGTGTACCCGCTTCAGGTATAAGTCCACTTGCTGGTCCAGAATATTGTCCTTGTATTAATATTGTGTTTGACATAATGTTAGTATTTATCCAGATTGGGCTCTAACCTAACTCTACACAACAACTAAATTTTTCCATTAAGAAGTAGTGATATATTAATAGTCCTATTATGATTCCTTCTAACCAGGCTATGTAGGCAGATATGATTGGATATTTTTTAATGAAGTCTATTTTAAATTTCCAAAGTGCTTTTAAAAAACGTTTTATTACGACCATGGCCTTCCAGCAATCAAGGCTCCGCCGTTAGCAACTAATATGCTGGAATTGTTGTTACCAGCAGTGTACAGTGTAGGCAATCTATTTTTATTTTTTGTGTTGTTTGCTCTATAATAGTTTGCATTGGTATCACCTGCCGCTAAACCTTTTCTTTTTGTGGTAGCAATTCTTAATTTTTCTTCTTGTCTTTGTCTTTTGAAACCGTTTGAACCTGAGTATCTAGGAATACAATGAACACTATCACCGTCAACTAAACCAGCCGCAGTTAATGTGTCCCCACCGTTGTTGGTTTGATTGATTGAAGGATCTTTTGAAGCGTGAATTTCTGCATACATGGCAGTGATTATTTCTTGACCTTCCACAGCCTGTGCCAATGCAGTTAAACCATTCATAGTGGTAGAACCCATTGTGACCGTTAGATCAAATTGTACACCAGTTAAACCTTTACATTTTATTGTTGCCATATACTATACTTATCTTTATTTCACTTTAATTGAGATGTTGCTAGATGGTGGCTGAGTCATTGTTGCTTTGGATTGTATAGTTACTCCGCCTGTTTTTAATTCTCTATTGGGCCACGTCACATTTGTAAACCAATCTCCTGCTTTGTTGATGCTGTTGCCGACTTTAATAAAGTTTTGTTGTAAGCATTCTCTAATAAATGGCTCAAAGTTTGGCATTGCAACTTTGTTTTTATTAATTTCCTTTGATACAATCATCAGTAAAAGATAATTTAAAATGTTGGCTACCGGATAACCTTGTTTTAAATTTTGCTCTGCTTTACTACTAACATAAATTTTCCGTATATTGTTTAATATATTTTTAAATTTAGGGAACTTGTCAATATTTTTTGCTGTTGGATTCGCTTTAAAAAATTCAGTAATTTCTTCGTCGCTTACATTCACACCCACTGCGGAACAATCTGCACTGCCATTGTCACCCAAATATTTCGTTACTCTGTACGGATTATGTGTTGTTTGCTTTCCTGTTTTTTCTGTAACAATTTTCATAAATCCAATTTCTACTTTGTTCTGTGTATTTTGTTCAACAATCTTTGGCACTTTAACGTTTGTTAAACTGAATGGTGCACCGTCGCCTGATTTTCCACCCTTGGTTGATATCATCACAGAGTTTCCTGTTGTTTCATTTTTGAAAGTAGCAACCACTCCAACTGTGTCTGCCAACCCAAAAGTTTTTCCTGCAGGAAAGTTAACTTTCATTTGTTCTATTGGAGAACCAATGTGATTGACGAATGCTTCTTCGGCACCGCTTACCCAGTTTGCTTTTCCATTTAGCATCATTAATATGCCTATGTATTCACCAGCGTTGTCTCTGAAATTTTCTATTCCGCCATCATACATTGAAAAATCTGGAATTTTAAGTGCTCCACTACTCGTTGGAATTGCTTTTATGAATTCAATAATCTTTTTACCAAATTCATTATCTTTAAGATTTGAGTTTAATACTGCTTTGAACAGTTGATCTTTTGTAAAGTCTTTACCTTCTAGTCCAAGATCTGAAGGTTGTGTTTTGTAAGACACTTTACCGCCTCCTTGACCTTGATAGTCTGGCTGTTGCCCGTGGAATTCTTTGGTTTTCATCAAAGGACCGGAAGACTGTGTAAACACCAATGGTCCTTGATCGCTCTGTAATGTAAGTGATGGTTTCTTTCCTTGAGGCGCTTCTAAGTACTGTTTTACCCATGCGTCGAATTTTTGCACTGCTTGAGGTTCTGTAACTTTACAAGGCTTGCCGTTTTCGTGCGTGAATATTCCGCCCTTTTCTAGTTTATCTCTAAAAACAGGTATTCTATTTTTCTTTGGGTCGTTTAAATATGCAAATAATGTGTTGCCACTTAAAAACGCTTTAGTTGATCCCTCTAAAATTTTAAATTCTCTGTAACGCATAGCAATATTTATCGAATAGGTAAATATGCTTTTAGTATGCGAACGGCTCGTAAAACTAAAAAAACAATCCGCTGGACCTTAGACGGCGGTGATGCCTTTCAAGTAGTAGAACTTGTAAAGTTCATGGAAGACTCTCTCAAAAAACCCAAACAACGATATCAGATAAGGATTAACATAGAAAAATGGGATCATCGTGCGTGTAGGAATTTTGAAAAAGAGATTTTAAGTGAACCACATTGGAAACACTTGAATTTTAGATACAGTAAACCAAGTAGGTCTTTTTTATTCAGTAAAAAAGTTAATTAAAATAACTGTGTCCGCTTAAATCGTCTATTGGTTTGTCTGTCCAAACCTCGCCTTCAATTCTTAATCTTTTGTCTTTAGGCACCCAATCAGATCCTGGCTCATCATAATCTTCTGGTGTGATTTCGTTCCATAGTTTTTCAAACAATGCTCCTTCTTCCAACATGAATCCATCTTCGGTTTCACCGAAGTAATTTATAATGTTTGTGCAACCTTTTAAGACTTTTTCTCTGTTATATTCAATCTTGCGTTGATAGTCCCAATAAGGTTTTTGCTCTATGTAATCTTTCCTACTGATCATATTATTATTTAGATTCATCTGTATCTTCGTTGTCTGACTGTTTAACCATATTAGTGGGTTTTTTAATTGGCATACCACCTTTGTTAAAGAAACGGTTGTCTTCTGTTTCGTACACAAAACTAAAATAGTTACTATTGTCTATATTTTTCATTGTTATTCTTCTTTTAAAGATTTTACCTTTGTAAGTAGTGCCATCTTGATTAATTAATCTTACTTCACCAAATAAGTTTCCATAAATTCTATCTTCACCTAAATTACTCACTACAAATGTAGGCTTATCTTCAGTGACCTTTCCTGGCATATGATTTTCTTTTTTCATGTATTTTCCTTGTAAATAAATTTTCTACTGCAATAACCACACACTACAAAACCTTCTTTTCCTATTTTGTAATATACCAATGGATGATCATCTAATTCACCAGAACACGTGACTTCTTTTTTATCAACAATGACTTCTTGTATATTACTTGTCATTATTAATTACATCAGCCATTCTGTGATTTTCTTGTGCGTGACCTCTTTCGTCTTCACGCACTGCAATTACTACATCTCTTAACTTTGCGTCATCTTTTAATCCGTAATAATTTTTTGCAATTTGCGGTGCATCTATATTTTCTATCTTGCCTAATTCAATTGCCTTTAAATAAGATGTGTAACTTATTACTGCTTGTTCTTCAAAATATCCAACCATCCTGTGTGCTACCTTTGGAAAGAAAATATACAAAAACATATAAAAATGCCAAAATAAAAACTGTGCGGTAATAATCATCCAACGCTCAAACCAATTTGGTTTAGCAATCTCTATGAAGATCATTAGATGCATTCTTTCATTTTCTGCTTCCGCTAAAAGTGTTTTTATCCATCCTCTATCGTCCGGTTTCATTTTTCTTAAACTACGAAGATGATTCCACATTCCTGCTACCATACCTGGTACACCTGCAACAGTTTCTAATACAACTGCTCTATGTCCATAACGTTTTGCAAAGAAAGTATCTGCTATCCATCGCAGTCGCATTGTAAAAAACAATGCACACTTATCTCCAAAGTCTGTAGGTCTTTTATGTTTCATATTAGTACCACAAGTCTGCCGCTACAATGTATCGGTCTTCATTAGATTTCAACACACCAGGTCGATGCCAATAGTGACTAGGATAAATCAACCATTGTCCTATTCTTGGAGGCTCCATATGCCTAGCATCTCCTTCTGGACCTTCTAAAGCAAATTCTGTGCCACACTCATCTAGGACCTCTGGTAGATGCACGTAATACACACCACTTAAAGATTGAACGTCTTTGTTGTGTTGATGATTATGCCATAATTTATCCCTAGGCTCTTCATGTTTTAAACTTGTTTGATAACTCCAACTCTGCACATTTTTTATTTTTAATTCTTTGCCAGCATACATGAAACAACTCATAACAAAACTCATTTTTATTTTCATCCAGTGGGAACTTGCCTGTCCCATGACATTTATGTTTGTTTGATACTTAGGAGAATTTGTAAAGTATTTTCCATCTGCAATAAGTTGTGCGACATCTTTACAAATATTTTTTCTATCATCTGCGTCGATGTGCTGATTCCAATCATACCATTTTAAATCTGGCTTCACTAACCTCTCCTCATTTTAGATATATCCTTGGCATCTTTTGTACTGAATACAGGAACTAAATTGCTTTTGTGCATCATTGCTATACCAATAAGTTTTTGTTTGCCACTGTATGTTTGTGGTTTGTGGCGTTTGGCTCCAGCATCTTTCCACACTGTTTGTTTTTGTGTTGATTGAGGCGGAGCATACTGCACAGGTTTAGCCTCGGTGCTCACAGACGTCCTAAATTCGTTTGGATCAATTTTTCTATCAGGGTTTATTCCAACTCTTTTCAATAGTTTTCTTTGTTCCAGCAGTGCTTTGTCTCTTGCTTGGCGTTGAGAAGCGTTCAGTTTAAAGTTTGTTCTACCATAATTGATTGTGGTTAGCCCACGTTGTAAATGCATTGTCATTATTGCTCCTTAATGATATTTAAGTATAGCATCAGTTCTGATGGCTGTCAATGCCAGAATTATATACGTATAGAATAAATAGAACTTTAGGAGATTTATGGCAAAAGAAAGAATATTCAAGTTTACCGATATGACTGCGCCTGCCGAAGAACAAGTCAAAGAAGTTACTGCAATGAGTTTCAAAAGAGCAGTGAAAAGTTTCCAAGGCAATTCCAAAGCAAGTCAGGTAGAAGTTGAATGGACATCCAAAAAAGGTGAAGAAATGTACAAACTTCAAAACCTTCCTTTGGGACGTAGTAAAAAAATAGGAAAGTAATATTATGGCAAAACTAGCCAAATCATACGTTGCACACATAAGCATACCCAAAAAAACTAGTCAGGCTAGTAAGAAACGTTCTTGTAAATTAAGTTCAATGAACAAATCTAAAAAACGAAGTTTAAAGTTTTATAGAGGTCAAGGAAAATAAAATGGGTGCGCCGAAGTCACGTGGAGTTATTACGCAACACCAAGCCAGATATCACAAAGACAGAGAAATAAAACCTTGCAGATACATCGGACGTAACGGAGGTAAAGGTATCATGGTGGCTCAATACAAAGACAGTGGAGACTTGGTTGTGGACGAACAAGGACAACCAATTGCTTGGAGCAGAGCGTAATAAAACACAATTATGGATATAGAAGCCGTTAAAGTCGGAAGCCGACAATCACCACTTGCAAGATTACAAGCGGAAAATGCCATTACAAAGATAGACTATCCTGCAGAAATAATCACCATGCTAGAAGTAGCCGACGAGGATCTTACACGTCCTGTGCATGAGATGGGGGGCAAAGGAATGTTCTGCACCAAATTAGAAAAATCTTTGTTGAAAAAACAAATTGATTGTGCCATCCATAGTGCAAAAGATTGTGCCACACTTGAAACCGAAGGAACAGAATTGTTGGGAGTGGTTTACACTGGCGATCCAAGGGATTGTTTGATAGGCAAACACAGTTTACAAGAACTACCAACTGGTTCAAAGATTGGAACATCAGCACCAAGAAGAATAGAAGCATTACAGTTTATCAGACCAGATTGTCAGGTAGTTCAGGTAAGAGGCAACATCAACACAAGACTCAACAAAATAAAATCAGGAGAAGTGGATGCACTAATTTTAGGACAGAGTGTGATTGATCGTATGTCATTGGATGTTACACATCACACCATATCCGAAGAAGTGATATTGCCTGCCGCAGGTGCTGGTAAAGTTGTTGTGCAAGTGAGATCAGATGATATGCACACGAAAGCAATTTGGTATCCTGCCATAGACTGGTTGTCATCACAGGAGTTATGGATCGAAAGAGGAGTGCTGAGAGCAGTGGAGGGAGACTGTCACACAGCGATCGGAGTCAAAGCCACTGTGTCTGAAGCCTCACAAGAAGTGGAATTGAGAGCAACCAGCATTGTGGATGAAGGCATTCAATTTTTCCAACTGCTTGGTGATCTCACAGATGCTCCTGCCATGATAGAAGAAATGTCTATCAAAATTAAACAGTAGTATTATTACAAAATTGCAACTCAGATATGTGCATTTTGCATTGATGTTTGCATAAATACTTTTCGTTCAGGCTCAGACCCGGAAGTAGCATACAGCGAAGGAACGCACCTAAACTTTAACAAAGGGAGGGTGACATGATAGGACGATTCACCCATTTATTTAAAAAACGAGCAGAGAAGAGTGCGATGCGTAAAAAAGTTGAAGCAATGTTCTCTAGCAAGAAAGAAGTTGATATAAATGGAAACGGAACATCTGGTTATACGGTCAAACACGGACCTAACAAAGGTCGTATTTTAGGACACAAATCAGTTAAGTCTACCAATAATTTTCAATAATTTGGTACGGAACAAACACGCAATTTAAGGGTATATTGGGGGGCATAAACCCCCCAATAAATGCTCTGTTAACACGTCAAATCTGCCCATACACGGGCCTTAAATGCAAATTGCACTCACAGTACTCATAGCACTTTATGATTGTTACACAGCGGTAAATACTTGCCTATAACAACTCATAAAGGGAGATAGGCTATGAAGGCAATACTAACCATAATCACAACCGTGATTGGAAAAATTAAATCATTTTTCGTAAGGATTTTTAACAGATTGGAAAGATTTGTGGAAAAAATCGTCGAAGGTTTAAGACACTAATCTACAGCAACTAAAACTCAATCCAAGTATTGATGATGTACTTGGCACTGCTTCGGGGCGGATTGCCTCGGTGCAGGTGAGTGTAGTTGCCAGGATAAATCAACATGGTTCCCTGCACTGCTGGTTCCAGACGCGAGTAGTATAAAAATTCTGTACCACCGCCCTGCTCCACAGTGTTGAGGAACAGTTGAACATTCAACAGCCTACTGCTGTTTTGGCGACCTTCCTGTTCCCAATGCCACACATGATAACCAGAACCCACATCAGTCTTTTGTATTTTCATTTCGTTGATTGCAAGTGGAGTCTGTGTGCGTAAGGATGAAAACTTTTCAGAATAGATTTCAAAATACTGCCAAGCACGTTGCAAAAAGAAATCCTGTATCATGGGTACTCCTACTATTCCCATTTCCATAACTCCCGAAGTGACCAAACGTGTGGTGTTTACATTTATGGTATCCTGTATGTGTGCCAGCGATCCATTCAACTGCTGTCGACTGAAACCAAAACCCATGCTGTCCATTTTTTCAAAATAGTTAATTGCTTTTTGGCACCAATCGGCATCAAATGCATTTTCAAATTTGCCGACAAAGTTGTCCAAAGAGACCTTTAGGTTTTGCGGTAGCGGTAATTTTTCTTGAGAGTGTTCTAACTGTGTCATGTTTAAGTATATATTGAACTCATCAGGCGTCCGCTTAAAAAAGTGGTTTTTACGCTGTCGCGTTTCCGCTTCGCGGAATTGAATTCTGGCGCTACCGCTTTGCGGCTGTCTACGACAACCACTCCTGAAATGAATGCAATTCTACGTCTTGACATTCAACATAATCTGAATTATTGTGATGTTTAATTTTACCTCTACCAGAAATTACATCTCCATCTCTGTGACTGAAAGGTTTTTTGACTGTGATGTCTATGTATTCTCCCGGACCAATGCCTAGTGTAACAAAGGTTATGTACTTGCCATTCTTTCCTCTGAACACTCTGCCGTTTGCAATCACACCAGCAAACTCTACATAATCAAGATACTGTTGTTGTACTTTACATTTAGGTATGAATCCTCTTCTCCACCAACCAGGTTCATTGTCAATTCCCCAACGTTCTGCTTCTGTGTTGTACACCCAACGTCTGTATGATCCTTCACAATGTTTCAAACAAGCCTCCCAAAACTTTTTTGGATTGTGTGCCTTTTGATATGCTAATGCCCAAATCAATCTGCCCAAGTTGACCGCATGGGCTCTGCACAAACCAAATCCAGACAGTGTCATCAATGTGTCAATGGCTTCTTGTTTTTTTGGATGTTTTCCTAATCGTTCTACAAACTCTATAATCTTTTCATCATTCTTTTTTGCAAATGCTCTACGATACATATCTGCTTCGTACATATCGATTCCTATTATGTTTGATATTATTTCAATAGCATCATCTTCGAACACAATAGAATCCTGTATTCCTTCTTTTGTCCAATCATTAAACATAGATGCTTTTTGTCTACCAGTCAATGCAACGGGTCTTATCATTGCAGTTGCAAACACACAGTCGTATACACTCTTAGGCTGTATTGCTCTAAACAATCTTCGCATGGCAGGTGACTCTCCTTGTGTTACTCCTAGCACATCTCCTCTACTCAATAATTCGGCTGTTGCTTTATCTTCCATTGGATAGTCAGTTAAATTCATATCAGGATCAACTTCTAACAACTGACTTAATCCTCTGTTCGCAAGTATGTCCACTTTTAGATGTTCTAAATCTTCCACTTCATATTTGTCTAACAGTATTTGATTGTCTGCAGAAATTAAACTTTTAGGCAACTGTCTATCAAACATTATGATACCCCCACAGTGTTTGGATATGCATCTTTTCTTGCCTAACAGTTTTTGTTCAATACGTGTTGCTTCAACTGGATCGATGTTGTAATCTTCATATTTAAATTTGCGTGGCAGTTTGCCTTTTGCACCTAAACGTTTTGCCGCCTCACGTTTTGCTGACTTGGGTTGATACTTCACGTAGTTGGAAATTCTTGCTGTCTTGCCAGGCCATTTACTAAAAATACGATTCATGACCTCTGCTTGTTTGTGATGTTCAAAATCTATGTCTACATCTGGTAAATCATCACGCAGTGGATTCATAAAACGTGCAACTGGAATGTTCCATTGCACAGGATCAACATCAGTTATACCTAATAGATAACACACTAAACTGGATCCCGCCGAACCTCTTGTCATGTGTTTTAGGTCTGACGTTAAGTCTATAATATCGCAAATTTTTAAGAAATATTCTGTGAATCTTTGTTTTAGAATTAATTCAAATTCTTCTGCAAGTCTTTTTTGGTACACTTCACCGTTGGGCATTTGCCTTTTAAAACGTTCAGTGAGCCTTTGTATATTTTCTAAATCTGTCATTGTTTGCCTCTCTGCCTAAAATAGTATTTATGATATAGAACCTCTCGATAAAGGCAAACATGAAACCAAAATATAAACTCAATAGGTTTATGATTCTTCGTCTAGATTAGTTAGAAATTCTCTTAATTTTGTGGAATCAGTTTTAGGTTGTATCCTGCCTATGCTGTCACCTTTTGTTGGATCTGGTGGAGTAATAGGTTTACCTGCTTCAACACTGTTATCTGTGTTTTCAGGAGTAACTGTTGTACCTTGTTTAATTGAATTGTATATTGTGCTCTTACGTTTATCAAATTCTTGATATTCAGAATCATCTGCAAGGTCTCTAATACGCAAACTGTCCATATCAAATTCTAAATCTATTTTCATACCAACACCGCTAGAAGATCTTGTCTTCATAAGTTGTATCTGATATCTGCCACGTTCTCTCATTGCTCTACTTGTAAAGATACCAAACACATTGTCCGCAGTTTGTATCTTACTCAAACCACCTGCTATGTGCGAATGATCAAATTCTATTTCTTCAACTGCACCTCTGTTTAATTGTGCCGCTGTTACAAAAACAATGTTCATCTCCATTGCAAGATTACGCAATTCTTCAGAAACAAATTTGTCTTTCACAAACAAGTCACTTGGAGAAACTTTTCTACTGTTTGGCATCATAAGATCCAAATAATCCACAAGCAACACATCAACTTTGCTGTTTGTTTTTATTTCATATTCTTTGATGTATGATCTAATATCATTTGTATTCTTCCCACTTGGCATATATTTTATTTGAAACTTACCTGCTTTTTTACCAATCAGTTTAACTTTCATCTCAACACCATCTAGGTCTTTAAATATTTCTTTTGTTGGAATATCTGTAAGCATAGAATCTATTCTCATACTGACCAATGCTTCACTCAACTCAAATGTTAGATACACAACGTTCAGACCTTCCAATGCCCAGTTGCAACCTAAGTTTGCAAGAAATAAAGATTTACCAGCACCAGATCCACCTGCAAATATATTCAATTCACCTTTGTTAAATCCTCCAAACAATCTTTTGTCAAGTGTGTCCCAACCAGTTTTGACCTGACCATTCTGATTTTTTAATCCTAATAGTCTTGCTTTTGGATCTTCAAAGTAATCTGTTCCTATATCTTTGTGCAGTCCTATTTGTACTGCTTCTTTTACAAGTACTTCAACTGGACCATATTCACCTTTTTCCAACATATCAGCACTTTTTAAAATTGCTCTTTCTAAACTCTTGTGTCTTACAAACGTTTCAAAGTCGCTCAATAACCAATCAAAATGCTGTTCATTTAATCCTGTTGGAATTTTTAAGTCTGTCTTACAACTTGAATTCACAATGTCTTCAGTTGGCAGTGCATTGTGTTTACCAACATATTCATTTACAAATTGTGCCGCATCTTGAAGTTTTCTATCAAACAGTGTGTGATCAAATATTGATTGGCAACGCACAAAAGTTTCTGCGTCACTTAACATCATCTCTAGATATACTTTTTGTATATCATAACCATATTCTTTATTCTGTTTTGCCATGTTCCTTATTATACCACCTTTCATCTGATTTGTCAATGTGCTTCTTAAATTTGGCACACACAGCACCTATACAGGAACCTGGATCTCCAGGATTTTTTGGAACCCAAATATCGTCCCACACAGATTGTAGTTTGGTACGTGCAGTTTTATTCAAAGCACATCCGCCCACCAAAACTATATTTTGAGTTGGTATATTCATTTGTATCCAAGAACTTGCACACATTAACACTTGTTCAAAAACGTGTTGCGTTGTAGCCGCCAAGTCCGCAAGGTCTTGTTCAGTATTCAATTCAGGTCTCCACCAGTTACAACCTCTGTGTAAATTTTCTCTTGTTTTAAATGGAAATCTTTTGTCTATAATTTCTTCCATCATTATTCTATGATGTTTTCTCCAATTGCCTTTTGTTGCTAATTGTTCTAGTTTAAATTCTTCAGCATTTGCTTTGAATCCGCAACGTTGTGTCATTGCAGAATAAAAAAGTCCTACACTATTTGGATATCTAGTTGCATGGCGTTTTTCTATTTTATCACCATGACCATGCCAAATGGTAAATGTGTCAAATTCACCAATAGAGTCTAATACTACAACCGCCGCATTACGGAACGGTGATGTGTAATACCCATAAGCCGCATGACTTTCATGATGATCAACATACTCTATAGGAACGTGTATTCCTTGTCTTGCTAAAAACTTTTTAACATTGTTTTCTTTGAATGTTAATCCTTGTCCTGCAATTAATTGTCGCAAACTTTTCTTAATTGGGCGTTCATACCAAATTACTTTGGCTGGGTGAGCCCATCGAGGATTTGATCTTATATGTGCTAACATCTCAGGACATAAATTAGGATCACCAGGCACACCACTAAAATCTGAACTTTTACCTGCCCAATGAATATACAAACCCCATTTATCTGTTAAACCTTTTACATGATATTCCATAACTGCCAAACTTGCATCATGGTTGTTTCCCGTTATCCCCCAAACTATCATGTTATTGATCCTTTACTAGATAATAAATTTATTGTATTCATTCTGTCTTTCTTCTTGTAATATTTCTAAATGCATTTTAAATTCTTGCCATGGCGTACGTATTCCATAATCTGCTGAATTTTTATATAAATGTTCCGGACAATGTTTGTAAAACAATTTTGCTGGATCCTTTTTCAGTTCATACACTTGTTCAACTATCGATCTGATGTTTGTTTTTTGCTGTACTCCTACGTCAAATTTTTCATCAG
>CEUU01008844.1_pt1 | contig 12686 bp, 14 predicted proteins | sample 531321 | NCBI WGS metagenome assembly CEUU01 (sample SAMEA2622658, study PRJEB7988) | marine metagenome | isolation source: saline water (ENVO:00002010), including
AAAGCAATGGACAGGTAGCAACACAAAAAATAATGCTACTTAAGTAAGTTTTAAATTAATTTTTAATTAAATAAAGGATAGTAATATGAAAAATATATTAATAATTATTTTTAGTTTATCAGCATTATTTGGTACTGCAACAGATAAAGAGTACGAAAAACTAGTTAAAGAAAATTCAAACAATTCAGTTTATCCAAAAGTTATTATAAAAGATGCAGTAAAAGATGATAAAGCTATGAAAGCATTATACAAAGAATCTGATATTCCTGAAAAGTACGCTGAATTAATTGCTCTTGCTGTTTCAGCTGCATTAAAATGTCAATATTGTATTCCCGCTCATAAGCAATTTGCATTAGATGCTGGTGCAACAGAAGAAGAAATAAAAATTGCAGTGAATATTGCAGCTCATGTTGCTAGTGGTAGTACTTTGTTTTATGGTAATGAATTTGATTTAGAACTTTTTAAAGAAGGGCTTGAAAAGTAATCTTTAAATATTAGTATTTAAATAAATTTTTAATAAAAGCCCTAGTTTTAATATTGGGGCTTTTTTTTGAACAGTCAAAAATAATCAAACAAATATATAAATTAAAAATATTATAATTGTGTTCAATATTAATCATCAATAAATTAGAATATGAAATTAAAAAAGATTATAGATTACAATTCTCCAAAAAATATACATAAAAGATTAATGGAGTTTAGTGTATTTCAGAAAATAATTCTTTTAGCAATTTTAGGAGTTTTTAATCAATTCCAAATAGAAGATGGTTTTAAAGAGATGTGGTGGGTTGCCTTAGTCATTTTTGCCATATATTTATTCAAATCTAAAAAATAAATTGAATCTACAAAATACTTACACGAGTTTACCTAATTGTTTTTATGAAAAAGTAAAACCGAACTCGGTAAAAAATCCAAAATTAATTTATTTAAATAAAGAATTAGCAAGGCAATTCAATATAGATTGTTCAAAAAAAAACATACCTCAATTAATAGATTATTTTTCAGGGAATAAGTTGCCTGAAAATTGTCAACCCATTGCTCAGGCCTATGCAGGTCATCAATTCGGTCATTTTACCATGCTTGGAGATGGAAGAGCAATTTTGCTTGGCGAGAAAAAAGATTTAAATGATACACTTTTTGATATTCAATTAAAAGGTTCTGGTAAAACATCTTTTTCAAGAGCGGGTGATGGTAGAGCTACATTAAGTTCAATGCTTAGAGAGTATTTAATAAGTGAATCAATGCATTTTTTAAAAATACCGACCTCTAGAAGTTTGGCTGTCATTGATACAGGAGAAAAAGTATTTAGAGAAACAATTAATGATGGGGGTATATTAACTCGAATTTCATCGAGTCATATACGAGTTGGCACTTTTGAGTATGCAAAACATTTTTGTTCACAGGAAGATTTTAAAAATTTTACGAATTATGTTATAAAAAGACATTATCCAAAATTACAAAACCATAAATCTCCATTTGTTGAATTATTAAAATTGGTAATGAAAAAACAAATAGATTTAGTTGTTGAATGGATTAGAGTTGGTTTTATTCATGGCGTAATGAATACAGATAATATGAGTATTTCAGGAGAAACAATTGATTATGGCCCTTGTGCCTTTTTAAATAATTATAATCCAAAAACTGTTTTTAGTTCAATTGATAAGCATGGTAGGTATGCTTTTGGTAATCAGCATAAAATTGTATATTGGAATTTATCAGTATTTGCAGGTACTATTTTACCTTTAATAGATACAGATCAAGATAGGGCTATTGACTTAGCACAAAATGTTTTAGATCAATATCCAATTGAGTATTCAAAAAAATGGGTTAAAATGATGGGTAATAAATTAGGCATTTCAAATCCTGTTGAAGAAGACCAGAATTTAATTAGCAATCTTTTAAAACTAATGGAATCTTATAAAGCAGACTATACTAATACATTTTCTGCATTAACAATGGATAAGTCTACAGAAGATTCTTTATCAAAATCTGAAGAATTTAAAAATTGGAAAAAACAATGGAAACAAAGAGTTGAAAATAATGAAGATCATTTGAAAATAATGGAAGAAAATAATCCAATTTTTATACCCAGAAATCACTTAGTTGAATCAGCTTTAAAAGATGTAATTAATGGAAATAGAATAAAATTTGATGATTTATTAAAAAATATGTCTAATACATATAATTATAATTTGAACCATAATGTATTTCAAATAACTCCAAAAGGTTTTGATGAAACATACAAAACATTTTGTGGAACATAATTGAATATTGATTTGATGAAAATAATTAGAATTTCTTCATAAAAAGAAAAATTTGTAAATTATATGAGAACATAATTGGGGTAATAGGTTAAATGAAAAAAATAATTATATTTCTACTAAGTTTTTGCTCATTTGTATTTGCTCAGTCTTATTGTGCGGGAGATCAAATCAATATAGATGATCAAAATACTAATTTTGAAGTATGTTATAGTTCAGGAAATTATCAAATTGGAGATAGTTGGAGTCTGTCAGATGTTAATGGCGATTTAAATGGAGGTAATTACTACATCACATTTGTTGATTTAGCTGCTACTTGGTGAGGTTCATGTTATAGTTCCATAGGTTTTATGGATGCTCAAGAAGAATATTGGCGTGAAACTAATCCTGCTGTTTTTTTTATAACGAGTTTAAAAGATTTAAATCAGCCTCATTCATGCGAGCAATGGGGTAATCAGGGAGTCCAGGGATTTCCACTAATTGTTGAAGATCCGGGCACTATATTTTCATGGTTACATGATTCTTGGAATGCTTTTCCAACATATGCCATTATAGATCATACGATGACAGTCAGAGCTAAGCCATGGCCTTATCAAAATAATGGAAATTCTAACTCGTGTGATGGAAATAATAATACCATAGATGGATGGAATGGTGGTAATGCCAATGATTTTATAGCGCAATTGATAGATGAATGTGGTGTCATGTGCGAACCATGTGATCAAAATGACCCAATTGATGATGATGGTGACGGTGTTGGAAATGATTGTGATGTATGCGATGGTATTGATGATACAATTGATTTAGATTATGACAATATACCAGATTGTATAGATGAATGTCCAAATGACTCTGATAATGATATTGATGGTGATGAAATTTGTGGTGATATTGATATATGTCCAAATGACGAAGATAATGATCTAGATCAAGATGGAATATGTGGAGATGTTGATTTATTTCCGGAATGTCATAATCTTCCAGGGGATATTGATGATAATTTAATTATTAACATTCAAGATATTATTATTCTAACTGATATTATTTTAGATAATATTGATACTACAGATGGTTGTCAAATTAAAGATGCTGATATAAATGAAGATAGAATGACAAATATTAATGATATAATAATAATGATTAGTATAATCTTAGGAAATTAAATTTTGAGAGTTGCTTTTTTAACAGCAGGAGGTCTAGCGCCATGCTTATCTTCATCAATAGGTTTGCTTATAGAGCAATATTCTAAATTAGAAATTAAAGCAGAGTTTTTTGCATATAAAAATGGTTATAAAGGTCTTTTAAAGGGTGATATTATTTCCATCCCTAATCAAGTTAACAAACAAATTGAAAATATTATTTCATTTGGTGGTAGTTTTATTGGAAATAGTAGAGTTAAACTTACTAATGTAGAAGATTGTATTAACAATCAATATATCGACAAAGGAGAAGACCCATTAGAAAAAGCTGCTAATCAACTTAAGAATGATAGAATTGATATTTTACATACAATTGGTGGTGATGATACTAATACCACTGCAGGTGATTTAGTTAAATATTTAAATGAAAATAATTACAATTTAACTGTGGTAGGACTACCAAAAACTGTTGATAACGATGTATATCCAATATCTCAAACATTAGGTGCTTACACTGCAGCAGAACAGGGTTCTTTATTTTTTAACAATATTGTTAATGAAAATACAACTAGTTCTCGACAACTAATTATTCATGAGGTAATGGGAAGAAATTGCGGTTGGTTAACTGCAGCAACCGCTAATGAATATAGAAAATTATTGTCGAATAAAACATTCATTCCTCAAATACAATTAGATAAAAGAAAGTGGGATATACATGCAATTTATTTACCAGAGCAAAAAGTTGATTTCAAAAAAGAATGCTTAAGATTAAATGAAATAATGGATGAAATTGATTGTGTGAATATTTTTTTAAGTGAAGGTGCAGGACTAGATACAATTTTGAATGAAATGAAATCAAATGGCGAAGATATTAAATATGATGCTTTTGGTCATGTTAGGCTGGATGAAATTAATCCTGGCTTATGGTTTGCTAAAAATTTTAAGAAAGAATTAAATGCACATAAAGTTTTAGTACAAAAGAGTGGATATTTTGCCAGATCTGCAGCGCCAAACAATGAAGATATAAACTTGATTAGAAAATCTTCAGAAGTTGCTTTGGAGTCGGCCTTAAACAGTCAAAGTGGAGTAATAGGTTTAGATGAAGATAATGATAACAAAATGTCATGTATAGAATTTAAACGAATCAAAGGTGGAAAGCCATTTGATATTAATATTAACTGGTATACTAAAATGTTAAAAGAAATTAAACAGATATAAATAGGAGTAACATGGAACATAGAGATTTATTAATACAAACAGCTAAAAACATGGTTAAAAAAGGTAAAGGTATTTTAGCGGCAGATGAAAGTAATCCAACATGTGGAAAAAGATTTGAATCAATTGGAGTAGAGTCAACTTTTGAAAATAGAAATGAGTATAGAGATATGCTTTTTAGAACAGATAATATAGAAAACTATATTAGTGGAGTTATATTATTTGATGAAACTTTTAGACAATCTACTACTTGTTCTAATAAAACTCCATTTACTGACTATCTTCAATCAAAAGGAATAATACCTGGAATAAAAGTTGATACAGGAGCGAAAGACTTAGCAGGATTTAATAATGAAAAAATAACTGAAGGATTAGATGGTTTAAGAGAAAGATTACAAGAATATTTTAATCTTGGTGCAAGATTTGCAAAATGGAGAGCAGTTATAAATATTGATGATTCAATACCAAGTATTACTGCAATAGAAGCCAACACACATGCTTTAGCTAGATATGCATCATTATGTCAAGAAAATGGCATTGTTCCAATTGTTGAACCTGAAGTATTAATGGATGGTCAACATACCATTGAAAGATGTTATGAAGTAACATGCCAAACTCTTGATATTTTATTTGATCAATTGTCAAAATTTAATGTAATGTTAGAGGGTATTGTGTTGAAGCCAAACATGGTTATTTCTGGATTGTTATGTTCAGAGCAAGCAGATATTGAAAAAGTTGCTGATTTTACAGTTAAATGTTTCAAAGAGCATGTCCCAGAATCAATTGGAGGCATTGCATTTTTATCTGGTGGACAAAGTAGTGATGTAGCAACAAAACATTTAAATTGTATGAACAAAAAATATAATGATCTACCATGGAATTTGACATTTTCATATGGAAGAGCTCTTCAGCAAGACGCTTTAAATGCTTGGGCTGGATCAAATAGATCTGAGGGTCAAAAAGAATTATTAAAAAGAGCAGAAAATAATAGTAAAGCTACATTAGGTAATTTTTAATAGTTATTAATTTTTGAAAAATTTTCTAAAACTAAACTTAATCATTTGAAATAAATTTTTCTTTTGCAGGTTTAAGTCTTTTCTTGGAGAATAGTTTTTTTCATAATGAATAGCATGATTGTATTTTGAGAAATATATTTTTAATTCTTCTATATTATTTCTCATAACAACATCCATTGAATTTTTATTATTGTATGGTAAAATTATATCAAAAAGTGTTTGAACATTTTTTGTATTGAGTAAATAGCACCATGTACCAGCATTAACCCCTTTTTTCTTAATTGAATCTGGCTTAACAACCGTTTCAGATATAGGTTTACCTTTTAAACCTTTGTATGATAATCTTAAAATTGTCCAATCTTTAGGTAAATCACTTTCTTTTATTTGTTCTACCTGCATATTAAAATCTTCTTTTATTATAGCATCATCTTCAAAAATTAAAGCAATATTACAGTTTTGATCTTCTGCACAATTCTTCCATAATGTAGCATGACTCAAAAGACATCCAAGACTTCCAATTAAATTTATTTTAAAATCATCAGTTAAAAATTTCTCTTTTTTATAATGATTAATATCGACTTCTGTACCAATTATTGCAGGCCATAATGTTATTTCAATATCTTTTAGTTTATTTTTTGAATAAAATCTTTTTAATCTATTTTCAGATAATTTTTTAGATCCAATTACAAAAGCTTTATCATATTTCATATTAATCTCATTTATGTTAAAAGTTATTTTATAGATATTAATTTATAATTGAAAATTATAGTATTTGTATTGATTTTAATATATTAATTTTTAATAGTGAAAATTACAGTAATCATATTATTATCATTTATCTTTTCAACTTCTAACATAGAAGAATCGCATGAAAAATTTAATTCTATATTATTATCTTATGTTGATAGTTTGGGAAATGTTGATTACAATGGAATCATAAAAAATCCTTTTGCTTTGAACGATTATTTAGAATTTGTTAGTCACATAAGCCCAATTTCACATCCAACTTATTTTAAATCAAATGATTCAAAAAAGGCATATTGGATAAACGTTTACAATGCATTAGTTTTAAAATTAATGATTGATAATCCAGGTGATAATATATTGGATATAGGTTTTATTGGATATGATGTTTTTTATAAAAAATTTAGTGTAGGAAATCAAAATTTGTCTTTACAATACATTGAAAATTCAATACTTAGAAAAATGAATGATCCTAGAATTCATTTTGCTATAAATTGCGCTTCTAAAAGTTGTCCTCCATTAGGAAATAGAATTTTAGTTGAACGTAATTTAGATAAGCAACTTGATAATAAAACCTTCAATTTTATAAATAATACTGAAAATGTTTACATTGACTATGAATCCAATACGATTTACCTAAACAGAATTTTTAAATGGTTTAAAAAAGATTTTGGGGATTTAAAAAAATATATATTTAAATATTTAAAAAATCATGAATATGAAGAAGTTAAGAATTTTAAAATTAGTTTTTTTAAATATGATTGGAGTAAGAATTCAGTTGAAAAATAAGCATTTCATTTAGAATTATAAATTATCCATATGTCTATTCTTATCTTTTTTTTCTGATTTGTATCTTAATATTATCTATTGCATTAGCAATTGTTTTTTCAAAAACAGATGAATAACACTTTGTAACGTATTTATTTTTCTTTGCAGATATAATTAATTCAACTTTTTCTGCTCTAGATTCTTTTAGAAGAATAACTCTTACAAAATCAATGTTTGAATCAAATTTTTTTAAATTTAAGATTCTTTCATTAATTAAATCTTTTAGCTCTTTTGAAGGGGTAAATTTTCTTGCTGTTATTTCTATGTTCATGATTTTGTTTATTTAAAATTTGTTATTTTTTATTTGTAGTTTTTATTTTTTGAATTAAATCTTTACTAAGAATATTATGCAATTTAATCCATAAATCTTTATTAGAAATTTGAAAATGTTTAAGTTCAGATTGATTCCAAGAAATATATTTTACTTCTTCCCCAGAAAAAATATCAGCAGTGGCTGGTTCGTTTGTAATTAGACTCATTTCGGCAATAAACTTTCCTCTACTAAGTTCATTTAAAATATCATCACCTCTTTTAACAATGACCTTTCCATTAAGTATTAAGTATAAATTATTTTGTTTTTCGCCTTCTTTAATCAGTAGTGAATCAGAACTTTTATTATAATTACCAAGGCTCCAAAAATTCATAAATTCTTTGGATGTAAAGTCACTAAAAATATTTTCATAAATATCTTTTATTTCATCAGGGATTAATACAATTTTTCTTTCATTTATTATTCTTATAATGTGATAAATATTAACTATTGTAAATACGATATTCCATAAAACAACATCATATCTATCAATCATAACTTGGTAAACACCAGCCGTGATTTGTGCAATTGCTAAAATTATTCTTAATCTTAGCATGTCTTTCACAGATAATGCTAAAAAAGTAAAAATAAATCCTAGGTGCTGTATTATTATTTCATCTATTAAACTGAACATCACTAAATTTAATTAATATATATCGTTTTGACATTAATAAATTCTTTAATGCCATATGTTCCAAGTTCTCTTCCAATACCAGATAAGCCAACTCCACCAAATGGTAATCTGGGATCAGATTTAGTTATTTCATTTATAAAAACAGCACCAGTATAAATTTCTTTAGCTATATTTTCAGCATTTTTTATATCTTTGCTCCAAACACTTCCACCCAAACCATAAAGAGTATCATTTGCTAATTTGATGGCATCATTTTGTTTTTTAAATGTATAAATACTAAAAAGTGGACCAAATGTTTCACATTTGTAGACTAGCATTGATGAATCAATATTTTCAATAACACATGGTGAAAAAAAGTATCCATTTTTGGGTATATTTTTCATTTTATATATGATTTTTGCACCTTTATCAATTGCATCTTCAAAAAGTTGATTTAATTGATTTAAAAGATCTATTCTCGCAAGTGGTCCAATTTGTGTATCTTTTAACATTGGATCTCCTACTACCATTGATTTTAAATTTTTAATTAAATAATTAACAAATTCATCCTTAATATTTTCATGAACAATAAATCTTTTTGCAGCTATACAGCTTTGTCCTGTGTTGAGCATTCTAGCCATAACTGCTTTTTTTGCTGCTTTTCTTATATTTGCATCTTCACAAACTATAAATGCATCTGAGCCACCAAGTTCTAATAATGTTTTTTTAATATGTTTACCTGCTAATTTTCCAACTGCACTTCCAGCCTTATCACTTCCAGTTAGTGAAACTCCTTTAATAAGTGGATTTTCAATGATATTTTTCACTTCTTTATCTTCAAGCACTAAAGATTCGAAAATTTTATATTTTATATTTTTAGAAAAAATTCTACTAATTCTTAAACTGCATCCTGTAACATTTGGTGCATGCTTAACTAGCGTTATATTACCTGAAATTATGGTTGGTATAACAAATCTAAAAACTTGCCAATAAGGAAAGTTCCAAGGCATTATACCTAAAATTATACCTAGGGGTTCAAACGAAATATAACTTTTTTTTGCCTCAGTTTTAATAAATTCATTTTCAAGTATGTTTTCTGCATTATTAATGTAGTAATCACATAACCAAACACATTTATCAATTTCTAACAAAGATTCTGTCAAAGGTTTTCCCATTTCTATGGTTATCTCCTTTGCTGCATTTAATCTGTCATCAATCAGATTTTGCTTAATTATTAAAATTATATCAATTCTTTTTTTTAAATGTAAATTTTTCCAATCATTAAATGATTCATTTGCTTCAAAAATGATTTCGTTTATATTGTCTAAAGTGTGCTTATTATAACTTTTTATTACTTTTTCTGTATATGGATTTATTGACTTCATTATTTCTCTTTCAATATGTCTTGATACCTTGTTTAATAAATAGGTAAATTCAGCCTTAAATATTACACTAAATCATATTAAAATTTTAAGGAAAATTACATGATAAAAGCAGTTAATGAGCCAATAAAGGAATATCTTCCTGGATCTGATGAAAAAAACAGCATAAAAAATCAATTACAAAAAATGAGTAATGAATGTATTGATATTCCAATTATTATTGGTGGTCAAGAAATAAGAACTAATGATTTAGGTGAATGTGTAATGCCACATAATCACAAACATGTTTTAGCTCACTATCATAAAGCCTCATCAACTGAAGTAGATATGGCTATTAGTAATTTGATGGAATCATGGAAAACATGGTCAAAAACTTCAATAGAAGAGAGAATATCTATTTTTCAAAAAATGGCAGATTTATTAAAAGGACCATATAGAGATATCATAAATGCTTCTACAATGTTAGGACAAAGTAAGAATATTTTTCAGGCAGAAATTGACTCCGCTTGCGAACTAATTGATTTTTTTAATTTCAATTGTGAATACTTGCTGGAAATTTTAGAGCAACAACCTAAATATTCTCCAGAGGGCATGAAAAATACAATGGAATATAGAGCATTAGAAGGGTTCATATTTGCTGTGACCCCATTTAATTTTACTTCCATTGCCGCTAACTTGCCAAGCGCTCCTGCATTATTTGGAAATGTTGCGCTTTGGAAGCCAGCATCTTCTTCAGTTTATTCAGGTTATTTTATCATGAAATTATTTAAAGAAGCAGGTCTTCCAGATGGAGTAATTAATTTCATACCAGGAAGTGGCAGTAAAATTGGAAATCAAGTAATTTTAAATAAAGATTTAGCAGGCGTTCATTTTACAGGATCAACTCAGGTTTTTCAAGGAATGTGGAAATCAATAGGTGAAAACATTCAAAACTACAAATCATACCCCAGAATTGTTGGTGAAACGGGAGGAAAGGATTTTATATTAGCCCATGAATCAAGTAATCGAAAAGCACTAGTAAGTTCTATGATTAGAGGTGCATTTGAATACCAAGGTCAAAAATGTTCTGCTGCATCAAGATGTTATATTCCTGAGAATCTATGGAACGATATTAAAGATGATTACATAAATGAAGTTTCAACCATCAAAGTTGGTGATGTTAATGATTTTTCAAATTTTATGAATGCGGTCATTGATGAGTATTCATTTGATAAAATATCATCTTATATTAATCACGCTGAAAATTCAGATGATGCTGAAATCATAACTGGTGGAAATTGTAATAAAGAAATTGGCTATTTTATCGAACCAACCACAATTTTAACAACCAATCCAAATTTCAAAACAATGGAAGAAGAGATCTTTGGTCCAGTACTTACAATTTATATTTATGATGAATCATGGGAAGATATATGTAAACTTGTAGACAGTACATCTCCATATGCTTTAACTGGTGCAGTTTTTGGAGATGACAAAAATGCAGTTTTAAAAGCAAAACAATTATTAGAACATTCTGCAGGAAACTTTTATATTAATGATAAACCAACTGGAGCAGTTGTTGGACAACAACCGTTCGGAGGTTCAAGGGCATCAGGAACTAATGATAAAGCTGGTTCATCACTTAATTTATTAAGATGGACTTCTGTTAGAACTGTCAAAGAAACATTCAATGCACCAGAAGACTATAGATATCCTTTTTTAGGTGAAAAGTAAATGAAACCAGAAATTTTTTCAGAAATTGGACCAATTGAACGCGTGTTTGTCTACTCACCAGGCAAAGAACATAATTTAGTTTTACCAAAAGATGTTCAGGCTTTCATAGAAAAAGATAATTCTATTTTTCGTAATGAAAATTTCTTGTTATTTGATGATATAATTAATCTTGAAGTTGGGAAAAAACAACATGAAGTATTCATGGATGTAATTAATTTCTATAAGAAAGATTCATGTATAGATATTAGATCTAATTTTGAAAAAATTCAAAATGATAAAAATATTAAAAGTAAATTTCCCTTGATAAATTTAATGTACCCTAGAGACATTGCTGTAATAATTGGCAAACAAATTTATTTGACATCAAGTAGTAGTAAAGTAAGAAAAGTTGAAAATTTGATTACAGAAAATTTCTTTAACAATATTTCTACCTACAAAGATTGTGAAATAATTGATTTTAAAACTATTAATAATCAATTATCAATTGAAGGTGGAGATTTTTTTGTTTTAAATGAAGATATAGTGATGATTGGTATTAGCGAAAGGACATCACTTGAAGCAATAGAACTAATAGTCCCATATATTTTTGAGCAATCTTTTCAAAAAGTAATAGCTGTTGATCTTCCTAAAGAAAGAGCAATGATGCATCTTGATACAATTTTTACTCAAACGTCTCATAATGAAGGAATTCTTTTTAATCACGAAAATTATAATATTGAAAATTTAGATATATATATGGCTTGTAAGAACTCTAAATCTAATAAAATGTCAAAACAAAAATTTAAGTTTATCGATATATTAAAAGATTTTAATTTCAACTTAATTTCGTGCGGAGGAAATAAAAATAATTTTAAACTCAGAGAACAGTTAACTGATGGTGCAAATTCTTTCACCTTAGAACCGGGTAAAGTAATTATGTATAATTGTAATCATCAAACTATCAAAGAGTTAGAAAAAAATGATTACAGACATATCAGTTCAAAAGCATTGTATTATGACCAATTAACTTTTGAAAAAATTTTAAGAAGCGATTCTAAAGTCGTTATAAGTATTGATGGCTCAGAATTAGTTAAAGGAAGAGGCGGTCCTAGATGTATGACTTTACCAATAAATAGAGGTTTAATATAATGTCTAGACAAAATCCAACAGTTATAATTGCTTTAGGTGGGAATGCCATAAGTCCTAAAAATGAATCTGGAGATATTGAAAAACAATTTGAGCACACTAGAGAAAGTTTAGATGCTGTAATGCATTTTGTAAACGAAAGGTATAACATATGTATTACTCACGGTAACGGTCCTCAAGTTGGGGCAGAATTGCTTAAAAATGAAATTACAAAAGATAAAATTCCTTCTCTACCTTTAGGTGTTCTTGTTGCAAATACGCAAGGTGCAATAGGTTATATGATTCAACAAACTTTACAAAATGCTTTGCAAAAAAAAGATATTGATAGAGAGGTTGTTAC
>CEUU01056929.1_pt1 | contig 12663 bp, 8 predicted proteins | sample 531321 | NCBI WGS metagenome assembly CEUU01 (sample SAMEA2622658, study PRJEB7988) | marine metagenome | isolation source: saline water (ENVO:00002010), including
TTATTTTAATTTCTTAATGGTTTGCTTGTTTTAAGCATATGAGATATTCGTGCTTTTGACTTTTCTTCGCCACAAAGACTTAAAAAAGTTTCTCTTTCAATATCAAGAAGATATTGCTCATCAACTCCTGACATTGGACCACCCTTATCTCCACCTGTTAAAACAAATGCAAGTTTTCGTCCTATAAGGGCATCATGCTCGCTAATCTTGCCCGACTTAACAAATCCTTTAATTGTACTTTCAAATGCTAATCTACCGGTTTTCCCAGGTAATTTTATATTATCTTTATAATTAGGTGGTTTGTAATCCTCACTCATCATTAAGACTTCATTTTTAGCACTACTTAAAATATGATCTTTATTTATAATAATTTTATCTTGACTAGTCAAATATCCTAGACTTTTAGCATGTTGGGCCGAAAAAGAAACTTTGGCAAATGCAATTGTTTCAAATGCTTGCTTAACAACTTGAAAATTCCCTGGTATTATAGTTTTTTGTTCATCTTCAAGTTTTGAAATTAATCTTAAATTACCCCCTGCGCCAGGAATCAATCCAACACCAACTTCTACTAGTCCACAGTATAGCTCAGCAGCAGCAACGACTCTATCACAAGCACCTACAACTTCGTAACCACCTCCCAAAACCATACCAAAAGGAGCTACAACTACTGGAAAGTTTGAAAACCTTACAGACTGTAAAATCTTTTGCATATTTGAGGTTAAATTATTGATCGAATCCCAATCATTATTCTCTGCCGCATTTAAAATTAAATTTAAGTTTGCTCCAGCAGAAAAATGAGTTGCATCTGAGGATATAACCATACCTTTGTAACCTTGATCTTTAACCAAAGATAATGTTTCAGCGATTGTCTGCATCAAAGAACCATCAATCGGATTAAAACTTGACTGTAGAACAGAATGAAATTCGACCCCAGCAACTCCATCTTCTAAATCTACAATTGATGCTGACCAGTTCTTATTTAAATGTAATCCTTGATCCTTTTTTGACTGAAAAGAAAATGATGAATCAGTACTAGGAAATTCAATATACTTTGCCTGATTAAAACTATAAAAATGTTTTTTTCCATCTTTGATTTTATAAAAACTATGTGAACCGTTTTTGAACATTTCACTTATCCAATCAGGAATTTCTTTCCTATCTTCTTTCATTCTATTTAGGGTTTTTTCAAAACCTAAAGCATCCCAAACTTCAAAAGGTCCAACATCCCAGCCAAAGCCCCATTTCAAAGCATTGTCAATACTAACAATATCATCTGAGATTTGTCCAACAAGATATGATGCATACAATAAAGTTTTGGAAAACACCTCCCAAGTAAACTCTCCAGCTACATCTTCTGAGTTGACCAAAGCTAGTATCTTTGAATTTATATTTGTGTTTTCCCTAGCTAAGCCAACACCTTTATATCTTTTCTTTTTTTGTGGTTTATAATCCAAGGTATCAAAATCTAGTGAATGAATTACACCCTTATCAATTTTTTTGTAAAAACCTTGTTTTGATTTTTGACCTAGCCATCCCTTATCTATCATAGACTGAATAAATTCAGGCAACTTAAAATAATCTCTAAATTTATCATTAATACCTTTATCATATGCAGTTTTAGCTACATAAGTTAGAGTATCTAAACCTACAATATCTGCTGTCCTATAAGTTGCACTTTTAGGTCTACCAATTAGAGTCCCTGTTAAAGCATCAACATCTTCGATTGATAATTTTTTATTTATGGTTTCCTTTAGGGTTACCATCATTCCAAAAACGCCAATTCTATTTGCTATAAAATTGGGAGTGTCTTTAGCGATAACAACACCTTTTCCTAATTGATTTGTTAAGAAATCAGAAATTAAATCAATATTATCGTTTTTAGTTTCAGAGCCTGGGACTATTTCAACTAATTTCATATATCTTGGGGGATTGAAGAAATGAGTAACAAAAAATCTTTCTTTAAAACTATTATCCATACCTTCCGTTAGCTCTTTAACTAATAGTCCTGAAGTATTACTAGTAATGATTGCATTATCATTGAGGTAAGGTAATATTTTTTTATACAATTCTTGTTTCCATTCAAGCTTCTCAGCAATTACTTCAATAATCCAATCACATTTTTTTATGTTTTCTAAATTATCATTGTAATTTTGAGCTATTATGTTTGATGAATTTTTTGGATTGTAAAATGGAGCGGGTTTTAAATTCTTACAAAAATCAATACCTTTTTCACATAATTTTTGATCCATGTCATATAATAATACTTTATACCCAGCATTTGTTAGATGAGCTGCGATCTGACTTCCCATAACGCCAGATCCTAAAACCGCAATATTTTTAATTTTTTTCATAATGAAACCCTCAGTATCTTTTTACATTTTTTCAATAATAGTAGCAATTCCCATTCCTGTACCAATACACATTGTAGCCAAACCATACCTACAATCGTTTTGCTCCATAACATTCATTAATGTTATTAGTATTCTTGCTCCTGAACATCCAAGTGGGTGACCTAAAGATATAGCTCCCCCATTTATATTTATCTTACTTTCATCCCAACCACCTTTTCTTATAACGTAAAGCGACTGAGCCGCAAATGCCTCATTAAGTTCAATAAAATCAATGTCACTCATACTTAAATTTGCCTTACTTAAAGCTTTTTCTGTTGCTGGTAGGGGACCTGTACCCATTGTTTTCCAATCAACTCCTGCAACAGCCCTACTAACAACTCTGAATTTAGGTTTATATCCAAGATCTAAACATTTCTTGCTACTCATAACAAGTAAAGCTGAAGCGCCTAATGATATTGGACTAGATGAAGCCGCTGTCACTGTACCACCTTCAACAAAAGCAGGTGAAAGAGAGCTCATTTTTTCTATGTCAGGCTCTCTGGGACATTCGTCTTTAGATATTATTTTATCATTAAAATTTATTTTACAAATTTCATTATCAAATTTACCTTCATCCCAGGCCTTAAGAGCTTTTAAATGAGAGTTGACAGAAAAATTATCCTGATCTTCTCTGGATATTTCCAAATCAGATGCTAAATTTTCTGCTGTTTCACCCATACCAATATAAAAGTCCTGCTCATATAAGGTAGGATTGAAACTAGGAGCAAAACCTCCCATTGGTACAGCAAACATATCTTCAACACCTGCAGCTATTCCAGTATCTATATCTCCTGACAGTATTGCTTGGCAGATTTGATGAACTGAATCCATCGAAGAGCCACAAAAACGATTTACAACTTTAGCTGACGCCTCCTTTGGGATACCTGCTAACAATGATATAGCTCTTCCTAATAACATGCCCTGAGGTCCTTCAGGGAAAGCACAACCCAAAACTAAATCTTCAATATCATTTTTTGACATAAATGAATTTCTTGAGATTAATTCTTTAACAACCATTGCTGTCAAATCATCAGGCAAAATTCCAATTAAATCACCGTCTTTTTTCCCAATTGGACTACGCAAACCATCTACTAAAACTGGATAAATTTCATTGTTCATTATAAACTCCTAATCTAAAAAATATTCTTTTTTACTATACAAAACACTCACAATTTCTTGTTTTAATGAAATAATATCTTTTTCAATAACTAAATCGTTTAATTCATTATTTAATTTTTGCATTAAAGGGGAACCAGATCTATCTATATTCCTAATTATGTCTTTGCAATGAGTAACCAGTTCTGAAAATCTTAAATAAACACAAGCATCCATAACTGTTTTCATATTTTTATATTTTTCAGAATTTACATCTAACTGCCTTACTCTTTTGAAACCAGTATCCATTAAAGATAAACAAATTACCATATCAGCAAAGGGCTCAAGTACCCATTGTTCATTTTTAAAATCTTGTCCATATTTTAAAATGAGTTCGTCTAGTGTAAACAATACGGCTGATCTTGCAAATTCAACAACGTTACAGGATTCTTGTAGTTCTAAATTTTCCATTTCAACTCGATTTATCCAACTAGTTGTTTTACATTGAGATATCATGTTCCTTATGGGAAGCTCTTCAAGGATAGATTTTTTTAACGTATACCCACCGATTATAAGACGATTTACTTCATTTGTACCCTCAAAAATTCTATTAATTCGCTCATCTCTATAAAGCACAGCAAAACCATATTCTTCAATATATCCTGCGCCACCAAGAATTTGAACTCCATCATCTACATTTTTCCATAGAGCCTCTGAACCAATAATTTTTGCAATTGAAGCTTCTATTGCGTGATCTTCAATTGACTTTTGAAGAACATCAAAATACTTTTCATCATGAGCAACATTATTTAAAAATTTATCTATTGAACCAGCTGTCATATATACAATAGTATCAGCTTCCCAAGCACGAATAACCATATCAGCGAATTTCTTTTGCAACATTCCAAATTTAGCTATAGATCTGTTAAATTGTTCCCTATCATTTGCAAAATCTAGAGCTTCTTTAATTGCACTTTTAGCACCAGCTGCTGTAGCCGCACCCAATTTATATCTTCCTACATAAAGACCATTAAAAGCAATCGCTCCACCTTGTCCAACTTTACCTAATACATTTTCTACAGGAACCATACAATCTTCAAAATATAAAGTTGTAGTTGAAGAACCTTTGATACCCATTTTATGTTCCTCTTCCCCCGTACTCCATCCAGGACAATCTTTGTCAACTATGAAAGCTGTATATTTACCTCCGTTCACTTTTGCGAATGTAACACAGACATCAGACCAACTTCCGTTTGTTATGTATATTTTTTGACCATTTAAAATGTAATGTGTTTTTTCATCATTTAGCCTTGCCGACATTTCTCCTGCCATAGCATCAGATCCAGCATTAGGCTCAGTTAAAGCATAGCAACCCATCCATTCACCTGATGCCATTTTCGGTAAATATTTCTTTTTTTGATCTTCATTTCCATACCAGACTATGGGTAAGGTTGCAATTCCACTGTGCGCAGATATTGTAACGTTAATGGATGCGTTTTTTCCTGAACAAAGACCTTCTATAACTAAACAAGCAGTAACTTTATCGAGCATTGATCCACCGTATTCTTCGGGAATGTCAATGCCTAAAAAACCTAACTCACCAACCTCTTTAAAAATGTCAAATGTTAAATCCTTATTTAATTTATTTAATTTTTCATTAGCAGGTAAAATTCGTTTAACACCAAATTCTTTTGCACTAGCTTCTATTAACTTGTGATCTTCTGTTAAATTTTCTCTACTAAAAATATGACCTTCATTAACCGGAGTTACAATAAATGCGGCGCCTTTTCCTACATAATCATCATAATTTAATTTGTCTTCTTTGATATTATTATATTCATCTAATATTGCATTTGAACTATTTTTCATTTCTTTTGTCCTTTAATTAGTCATTTCAGTTGATGTCTTTTTTAAACCATTAATAATAAAATTTATTACCTCATTAACATATTCTTCTGCTGTAAAACTTTTGTGATCAAAAATACTAAACCAAATTACTCCTTGCATTGACGTCATAACAGCCATAGCAGCCATACCAGGGTCAATATTTTTATAATCACCATCATACATAGCATTTGAAAAAATCTTTTCAAGATGACTTAACATTTTATTGTATAATTTTTTTGTTCTTTCCCTAACTTTAGAGTCCCTATTTGATAAAGCCCAAATTTCTAGCTCAGCCAAAAATAGGTACTTTTTGTTTTTAAAATTACTGGCAACTTCAGATGCAAGTTCTTTAAGTACATTAACTAGTGAAACATCTGAATAATTTTTACTGTAAAATTTTGGTAAGAATGAAGCTTCCCAATAATCGATCAAAGAAAAGAATAGTTCATTCTTGCTTGAAAAATGATGATATACTGCACCCTTACTGAAGCCAGCCTCTTCTGCTATATCATCCATTTTTGTATTGGTGTATCCATTGACAACAAATATTTTCATTGCTGCTTTAAGTATTTGATTTTTGCTATTTTCCTTGCTCATTGCATACCGACCAGTCGGTATAATTTATTAATAAAATGCTTTATTTTCTATAAAAAAATTATTTTTTTAATAAAATTGGCACGATAAACAAAGTAGCTAAAAAACAAGTTAAAGAGCCAATAAATATTGCAATACCAAGACTACCCATACCCCTGTGAGTCAAAAAAATTAAAGAACCAAATGCTAACATAGTAGTGATCGTGGTTAGCAAAACTGGCTTTCCTATTGATGAAAAAACAACTTTAATGTTTTTTTCAATTATATATTTGTTAACAATATGTATTCCTTGACTAATACCAATAACAATGATTGAAGGAATAGACATAAAATTAATAATATTTAATTTTAAATTTAATAAGCTCATAAAGCCCAGCATCCATATCAAACCAAAAACTAATGGAATAAAAGAAACAATTGATAACTGGATATTTTTTATAAAAATAATAAGAAGTAACAATATTAATAAATATATATATAATATTGATTTTTTACCTTCTTCAATGATCATATTTATATAGTTCATCATAATTACTGGAATCCCAGTTGCAATATCGGAAATTGATTCAGATTCATTATTAAAATTGAATAAATAATTCTTATCCTTCCATACAATTTGATTTGGATAAACTTTAACTGAATAAATATCTTCGTTTTTACTTATATATCTATTTTTAATTTGATTAGGTAATAAATTTAAATTTAGTGGTTTAAAATTTGACATTTTTTCTAATCTATCTTTAAAGATTTTCGAAAAATTTTGTTGAAAAATTGATAATTGATACTGAATGTTTTGATCTTTGCTTAATTGCTGGGAATATTTTGAAAGTATACCTATTGAAATTGAATCACCAGCCTCACCAACTAACCTTTTACATTTTTTATAAACATTATCTTTATGGTTTAAATAAGATAAATTTTGAAGTTCTATCAAATTAAATTCTAATCTATTTATTTCCTCAATGTAAGTTTCAAATTCAAAATCTGAAATATTTGTTTTTAAAACAACAGAACCTATTGATCTTCTTATGTCCCTAATAAAATGAAAAATATCCGATTGACTTTCTTCATTTGGTAGATAATCAATGATGCTTTCAACTCTACCAACTGTTTTCATTCCCTTTATTTTGTTTGTTAATGACCAAATACTATCAATTGAAGAAGATGTAAACAGTAGATAATCAGAACCAATATTAAAAGATTCAAAAATTTTATCCTGATAATCAATTGATTCTAAATTAATTGGTTTTAAATTTAAAATATTATAATCAAATTGAATATTTAATGCATAATACATTAATACAATTGTAGATAAAATAATAATTGGAGAGTAGAAAGTTTTATTTTTGCTCACGTTATTTGCAACAATACCTAATATTTCAAATGTATTACCAAAATTCTTGTGCTTTATCTTGAAATTTCTCAATACTTTTTGTCTGATTATTAAAAGATTGGGGATTACGAGAATTGTTGCTATCATTGTAACTATTACCCCAATGCTTGCAACTAAACCGAATTCTGACATACCCTTATTTTTTGAAAAAAACATTGTAAAAAATGCTATGCTTGTTGAAAATGCAACAGCTGATATACTGGGGGCACATTTGAACAGAGCTAAAATCATTGCATCTTGATCGCCCAAAGAATCATTCTTAAATTTTGTAAAATTTGATATTATATGAATACTAAAGTCAATTGCTAAAGCAATTAAAACAATTGAAACGATTGAGGTAAATAAGTTAAAGCTATCAACCAAAAAAGAAGAAATTCCTAGTGACCAAATAATACCAACTGTCATGGATATTATTGAAAACAATGGGCCAAAGCACATTCTAAACGAAATTGCAAATAGTAAAAAGATTAATATCAATGCTATAGTTATCATTTTAAAAGAATCATTTTGTATTGCTTCAAGCTCGTCTCTTTTCAATACCATTGTTCCAGTCAAACCAGCATTAATATCAAATTTTTTTGAATTTGTCTGAATAATATTATCAATTGTGTTTACAGCATCAACGACCACAGATATATCATCAAAAATATTAAATTTTGGCTCTACCATTATAAGCATCATATTTTTTTCTATGTTAAAAAGATATTCTTCTCCTATGGTAATTGCATCAACAGCTGCTTTAGCTAAACCAGCTGAATATCCTTTTATAATGGCTTCATTTTTATAAAAAATAAATTTTTCTATACCATCTAAAAACCTCACAGCTGAATCCTCTTTATGTGCTGTTTTAAGCCCGTCTGTACTAACAAATTCATTTTCAAATGAATCATTTAAATTTTTTAAAAATGGTATTAAGTTTGGATTTAAAAATAGTTTGCTGAAATTTTTAATTTCAGTTTTAGAAAATAATTTTAGGGAATTATTTATAACAAAATCCGTTGGAATTTTATCATCGACTCTATCTACAATGTCATCATATTCAAGCAATCTTGGCTTTACGTATTCACTAAACTGCTTTAGATTATTCTCTTTTCCTTCAAGTACAACTATGATATTTGATGAATTATTAAATTCTTTTATAATTAATTCAAATGCATTAGCTTTTTTATCACTATCAGGTAACATATCAACAACGCTATGAGAAACTTCTAACTTTGAGGCATGAAAACTAAAAAAAATAGTTAAGATTATCAAAGATATTGTACATAACGTAGTGTTACTGACAACCAGATTCGCTATAATATTTAATATTTTTTTCATCATAAAATAACTTAAAAATAAATTTTTGTTCTAAAATTAAATACTAACATTGGACCAGAATATCGTGAGCTTTTATAACGAAACAAAAAACAGTACTCAAAACTTCACTTATAAAAATATTAATCATTTTTGAAGCCTATTTTCGTTAAAAATATCATTATCAAAAAAAACATCAAATTCAATTTCATCTATAATCATTTTCGTTTCTGTTTTAGTTAAAATATTTTTCATTATCATGGTTTGCGCATATAAAAAATTATTTTTTTGCAATATATCATCAAGAAATAAAGTTTTTTCATTAATATTGTCCTTAATATAAATGATTTTTGAAGGATATAAAGTTTCAACATTCGCATAAATTATAATTTTATCGTAATCTGATTTTTTTTTATCAATAATATGTAAATGAATGATAAAATCATTTTTTTCTTTTTTTAAATCTATTTTATAATTCGTTAACCAATTATTATTTTTACCTAAATCTTCAAAAGTAAAGTCACTATTTTGTATACCTTGTTTCATTACATGAGAACCTAATTTTCTTGTTGTTTGACTTTTATTAAAGTATCCCCATATATCCTTGCCATTATTTTTAATTAAAAACGAATTATTTTTTACTTTTTGAGGGAAAATGTACTTTATCAACTTCACCCCTTCAATGTTATCTACAAAGTACTCATATTTAAACAATCTATCTTTTTTAAATGGAGATGTATTTACTTGTGTAATAATACTTTTACTAGTTGGAGGGCTTAATTTATTTACTATTGAATCAAGAATAGAATACGATTCATACAATTGACTAAAAGCTAGATTTGAGAATAAAAATAAATAAATGATAAACATATATTATTTTAATGCTAAATTCTTAAGTTAAACCAATAATATTATAATGTAAATGAAATATATATTATCCATTGATGCAGGTACAACTGGAATAACCATTTTACTAATTAATAGTAAACTAATGATTATTGATAAAGAGTACTCTGAATTTAATCAAATTTATCCAAATCCAGGATGGGTTGAACACGATCCAATTGAAATCTGGGAAGTTACATTAAATCTCATAAATATTATCCTAAAACGAAATAATAATATAGCAATAAGCTGTATAGGAATTACAAATCAAAGAGAAACGACTGTTATGTGGAACAAACATAATGGTAAACCTATATACAATGCTATTGTTTGGCAAGATAAAAGAACAAATGATATATGTAATAATATAATTAATAAAGGTCATAGTAGTATAATTAACAAAAAAACAGGTTTAGTAATTGATAGTTATTTTTCAGCAACAAAAATTAAATGGATAATTGACAATGTTGATGATGTGCCAGATGCAATAAAAAATAATAAAATATTATTTGGTACCATTGACACTTGGTTACTTTGGAAATTAACAGGTGATCAAATACACAAAACAGATTATACTAACGCCTCAAGAACACTAATATTTAATATTGAATCTAAAAGTTGGGATAATGATTTATTAGGTTTATTTGATATTCCAAAATCTTTATTGCCAGAGGTATGTTGCTCAAGCCATATATTTGGATTTACAGATGAAAAGATAGTTAAAGATCGCATACCTATATCAGGGATTGCCGGTGACCAACAATCTGCTTTATTTGGACAATTTGGTTTTAATGTTGGTGATATTAAAACTACATATGGTACTGGTTGTTTTACATTATTAAATACTGGAGATAAAAAAATAATTTCAAAAAATGGTATTTTAACAACTCTAGCCTGTGATTTTAATGGCAATCCAGTTTACGCATTAGAAGGTTCTGTTTTTATTGGTGGAGCTGTCGTACAATGGTTAAGAGATGAAATGCAAATAATTGAAAATGCAGAAATAACAGAAAAATTTGCAAAATCTGTTAATTCTACAAAAGGTGTATACATTGTACCTGCTTTTGCAGGATTAGGTGCACCTTATTGGGATATGGACGCTAAAGGTTTGATATGTGGATTAACACGAGGTGTAAATAAAAAACACATTGTGAGAGCTGCTTTAGAGAGCATTGCTTATCAGGTTGAAGATTTATTAAGTTCTTTAAAAAATGATATGCAGTTTGATCTTAAAATAATGAATGTAGATGGTGGTGCCTCAAAAAACAATTTTTTAATGCAATTCCAGTCAAATATATCGAACGTATCTATTTCAAAACCAGCAAATATTGAATCTACTGCCCTAGGTGCTGCTATGCTTGCCGGAATAAAACTAAAAATTTGGTCAAGTAGAGAAGACATATTAAGATATAAAAGTCAAGAATATTTATTCAAACCAAATTTAAAATCCAATAAACGAAAGGATTTGATGACTGGCTGGAAAAAAGCTATAAATAGAACAAAAAGTATTTAGTTATCTAGCCAAATCTTAATTTAAAAGCATTGCTCACCCTATCAATTGCAACCATAAATGCTGCAATTCTCATAGGTATATTTTTTTCAAATTTCATATCATAAACACATTTGTATGCATCCACCATTTTTGATTCGAGCTTAATATTAACCTCAGATTCAGTCCATTTAAACTGTTGAAGATTTTGAACCCATTCAAAATAAGATACTGTGACTCCACCAGCATTTGTAAGAATATCAGGAATTATAGGAATTTTACGTCTCCATAAACTGGTTGCAGCATTTCCTGTAACAGGTCCGTTCGCTGCTTCAACAATTATTTTACAATTAATTTTATCAACATTGCCACTATTTATTGCACTTCCAAGAGCAGCAGGTATTAAAAAGTCACATTTTTTGGTAAGAAGTTCATCATTACTAATAAGCTCATAACTATTAAAACCTTTAATAGTTTTATGATGTTCTTGGTGTAATAATAATGATTCTACATCAATCCCATCATTATCAAATATTGCTCCATTAATGTCACTTACACCAATAATTTTACAACCATATTCGTTTAGAAACTTTGCAGCATAAGATCCAACATTACCAAAACCTTGAATGATAACTTTTGATTTTGTCAAATCAATCTCCCAACTTTTAGCTGCTTCTCTTGTTATGATAGCAGTACCTCTTCCAGTAGCTGCCTCTCTTCCCTCTGATCCACCTAATTCTAAAGGCTTACCTGTAACTATAGACGGTGTATAACCATTTATTTCACTATATTCATCCATAAACCAGCTCATCACCTGAGAATTTGTATTCACATCTGGCGCTGGAATATCTTTATTCGAGCCAATAATTGGATCAATTGCTCTAAAAAATTTGCGTGAAATTCTTTCAATTTCCGTTATAGAATAGTTAGAAGGATCAAAACAAATACCTCCTTTACCTCCACCATAAGGGATATCTAACAATGATGTTTTCCAAGTCATCAAAGATGCTAAGGATCGAACTTCATTGATATCAACATGATGATGGTATCTTATTCCCCCTTTAAACGGACCTCTAGAATTATTATGTTGAACACGATATCCAATTAAACTATCAATTTCACCGTTATCTTTTCTAAATGGAACTTCTACTGTTAATTCTCTATCTGGTATATTTAATGCATTTGCTAAATTTTTCTTTAAACCTAATTTATTAACAGCAACTTCGTAAGCTGACAATGTAGCATCTGAACTAGATGATGTTTGATTTTTCATAGTCAATATCCTTCAATTATTAAATTAATTTATTAATTTCATTTACAAAATAAATATATATAAATAATTTTTAAGTTAATACATTTTAAAAAGTAATTTAAATAGATAATCACCCACTTTTTGCTATAAATATTGTAATATTAAAACTTATAATGTATTTTATGTAATGTGTTCAACATTTTATATTAATTTAATATACAATTCAAGTCAATTTGATGTAAATGATTTATTAGGAAATGCTAACGAATGGATAAACGATCAGGTATCATACAATTCTGAAATTAGATTTACTACTAGTGGTGGATTGGGCTGTACTTACAGAAATTCAAGATTAAAATGGCATATTAAATATATTAACCGA
>CEUU01254411.1_pt1 | contig 12629 bp, 11 predicted proteins | sample 531321 | NCBI WGS metagenome assembly CEUU01 (sample SAMEA2622658, study PRJEB7988) | marine metagenome | isolation source: saline water (ENVO:00002010), including
TATAATAAATTAATCATTATTTGTGTTTCCTTTTATTTTTGCTAACACATAGTCTTCCATTAATATATTTTCTTTTCCTCTAACATTTAAATATTCTAATCTTCGCTGGACATATTTTTTTAACCAAACAAACTCGTTGTTTTTAGTGTATATAGGAAACCAAGCAAACTTTATTTCATGAAATATTTTTGCTTCGCCGTGTACAGTATTTGATAATTTTCTATAATCTGGACTTTTTAAATATCGATCTATATCCGTTGTCAGCCAGTGATCTTTAAACATTCCCTTTTCTAACTTTTCCATTAAAGAAGGACTAAAAAAATTTGGTGGTCTATAAGTCATTTTCTTTTCCCCGGTCTGCCTGTTCTATGATCAATGCGGCCTTTTCTTTTTGCTACATGTTCTTCTTTTCTTTTTTGTCTACGCATTTCTGTTCTTTCAATTTTATTTCTTCTAGATACTTCCAAACTTATTTTTAATGCTTCTTCTTCTTTAGCCCATTCCTCGTGAAAATATTTTTTAATCATTTTTGTATCCATGGTCTTATAATTTGTTCTGCAAATGCCTTGTGACATTCTGTCGACGGATGTCCGATCATAGTTTTTTTATTGTCGATCATTAACCATCCTTTTGGAGGCTTGTTAGTTGCATCTTCTAAAAGATTGCCAGTAAACTCATGAGCAATGCCCCATTCACTTAAACCTTCGTATGGTCCGTGAAACCAAAACAATGTCCAATCAATTTGTTCCCACCAAGCAGTAAGTTCTTTTGATTTTTTAATTACATCAACATATTGCCAAAGTTCTTTTTTCCAGCAAAAGTATAATTGTTTAATTTGTTTTTGTTTACATAAAGTTTGACAATTAACTATTGCCATTAATGTTTTTAAAATTTGATGATGTTCAGAATAGCAATGTTTCATATAATTATTTAATGCATTAGTTACTAACTTTGTTTGTTCTGTTGTTATATTTTCTTTAGCCCAAGAATGCCACCATTCTTGATCACCTGTGCTTTTTATCCAAGTGTATTGTTCATTTGGTACCAAGAAAACATTTTGACTGTTGATGTGTTCGTCTATTACTAATTCGAATCTATTGATACCAGATATCTGTACAATACAATGAGTATAATTGTTTTTATGAATTTCGATCATTGCATTTCTAATATTCATTTCGTTGCCTGCTCCACCTTGTGCAACATTAATTAAATCATAGTCATTTTCTAAATAGTTTGCCCAACTGTCTGGTGCATGAGTAAACGAACATCCTGTAGTTAATATTTTCACAGCAACTCCTTTACTACTGATTCCGCAAAATGTTTTTGTGCTTCTGTTGTAGGATGGCTTCCAGGAAATTGTTCGTATCCATTATCAACACACCACTCTTTTAGTCCACCGTAATTATTATGGAACCACCAAGTTGACCAATCAACTTGTTCCCATAGGTGTACGGCATTTTCAAAACTGTTAACAATCAAATCACCGTGTTCGCTTGAATTATTTCCGTCTGGATTATTTTGTCCAGTGAATATATCTTGCCAACACATATTAATTAATTTTAAATTGTGTGCTTTGCAATACCATTGTATTCTTAATATATGTTCTAGTGTTTGAATAAATTGTAATTCTTCGTTATGAAAATTAGTGATGTATAACTTCATATCTTGGTTTAATTCTTTGCTATCAAATTCCCAATGACCAAATCCTCCTCCACTCTTTACCCAATTAGAAGTTTTGTGTGTTTGCCATTTACCTGTGTATGGTTGATTTTGGAATCCACCATTGCCGTTCATGTCTTTGTAAATCTTATCATAGTTGTTTGATTCTTGATTGTAAAATAATTCAAAACGATTTGGGTTGGACCACATCACTGCAACAGTTGGATTTTTATCTATGTAGTGAGGAATAGTAGCAATTAAGTTTCTGCTCACTAAACTATTACCGCTGGCCATTTCTGCACAGTTAATTACTTGCCAATCATTAATATGATTTGGCCAAGCAATATTTGGTTCAACAGCATGTGCTGTAAAACTACATCCCGATGTTATTAAATATCTGTTCATATATAACCTTATGATACTTGGTTTGCCAATCAGTGTCAAGTGCCAACTGTTGATTGTAAAGCATTTTGTCTTTAACTTTTTCTATATCAACAGCAATTTGTTCTAATGGTGTGTTGCAAAATTTTAGTATTTCATCTTTTGGATCATTTGAATAATCTAATATCTCATCATATAATTTGAATCCGTATGACTGTAATTGTTTGTAATATGCTTTTGGATTGCCTGTGCCATAGTATAAAAATAATTGTAAATTTAATATTGGCTTCCAACTTTTTTCTGTAAAGAATATAGTATCATCTTCGTGTGTTTCGTTTATAACATTTAACCAACTGTCGGCCATTAACTTTATTGGAACTACTTTATCATCTTTGGTTAAGTCGTCGGCTTCAATATCTAATTTTATAGATTCGACTTTCTCATTAGTTGTATTGTATACATTAACCAAGCTGATATAGTTGTCCATTAGTCTATTTTCTTTACAAAAGTTTACAAACTCTACACGCATAGGTTTTGCCGCACCGTTCAAACTCATTAAATGTTTGTTACGTTTATAATTAAATTCTTGCACATAATCATACTTGCGTTGTACTGTTAAAAAATAAAAAGGATATGTGTATCTATTTTTTATAATATATTTTTGATTGCTGTCTTTACACCAACGATTATACTGTTCATTAAAGTTTATGCTTGGCATAATGATGTGTACGTCATTTTGATCTATATTATTATCTTGTAAACGTTTGTGTAGCATTTCAAATACAGGTAAGTCATCTTCTAGCGAAGGTCCTGGTAAATCTGATTCGGTAAGTTCTTCAATGACAAATGCACATGGTTTATTATTTTCTTTGCAAGTATGATACTGAGGTCCATGAGCAATCATTAATGGTAATGGATCACCTACAAATAATCCTTCACGTTCTCCGTTTTTGCTTGGAGTATATCTCCAATAAGGGTAACTGTTATATAACATGGTCATTGCATTAAACCTTTTACTAATTCTAAATGTGTTAGCACTCTACTTTTTAAGTGTGCATAATTATATATCGCAGTCTGTAATGTATCAACAGGAACTCCTTCTTTAGACAATCTTTCAACTTGATCAATTGCCAAGTTCATTCTTTTATATGCATCAGGTTCTTGATCATACGACTCATCAATATAAGGTGAAAATGTTTTGTAACCTTGTGCTTGTATATGCTGTAAATAATTTTGTGTGGATAACATTATAAATGGATGGCAATTTATAATTGCTTTGTAAGTTTTTTCAGTTGGAAAGAACTGTGGATTGCAATCGTGTGCACCACTATGTGTTTCTGATATAACACTTAGATATGTATCTTGAAATAATTTTTTATCAAAAGGATAACCACTAAAATGTTTTCCATATAATCCTTGTTCGAGATTATGTTCGTCTAATGAATGAGGCCAATGTTTACAAAGTTTTTCAAAGTCTTTTTCTGTTAATATACTTGACACGTATGGGTAATAATCTTTTAAATTAGGAAAGTGTTGTTTATCTTCTTCAGTTCTGGTTAAAGTAATTAATCCATTGTTCATTAATCTACGTTGCCAATAAAGTGCAACTTGTTTTAATCTCATAAACTTGTTTGGCTTACCATTGAGAGATAAAAATGTTCTAACAGCATTTTTAGTTTTAGTATCTTCTGGAGTAACATGATCACATATTTTTTGCTCGATTACTTTTTTATAAGCATCTACTTCATAATATGGAAATGTTATGATAGTAAATGGTTGTTGTTTTAAATTATGTTTTTCTGCAACTGTTTTGTGTGTTTGCTTTCCTAAATCTGTTGAATAAAAATAAACAATATTTTTTGGATTGACATTATGTTTAAGAACTAAATCGTGTCCTAATAGTATTTGTTTTTCAACATGGAGGTCATGTTCGAAAGCAGGTTCTCTCATATAACATATAGCAAGTTTTTTATTATTATAAATTAAATCATTGAGTACACTTTCCTTCCACCAACAATCAGCTTCAATAAATGGTTCATACATATCACTACCATAAAAAGCAAGTTCATAATAATCTCCGTCAACAAACTGACTTATCGTTTCTTCTTTAATATACTGTTTGATTATTAATGGGGTCATATTAATTTTTCAATTCTTGGTATGATAACATCTAATGCAAATTTATCGTGATGTTCTTTTGTAGGATGATTGCCTTCTGCAAATCCCGGATCCCACATTTCATCTATGCACCATTCTGCCATACCGCCTGTATGTTTATGAAACCAAAATTGATTCCAATCAACTAGTGTAGCATCTACGTCTATGCTTGATAATTCATCTTTCCACCAAAAGTTTAACATTGGTATTCTATGTAGTTTACAATACCATTGTGTTCTTGCTATGTGTTCTAAACTTTCAATAGCACCTTGTTGCTCGTTATAAATTTTTCTGTAAGGTTCGAACAAATGTTTTTCTACAGCATCATTGTCAGAAACTTTACTATCAACATTGTTTCCTCCATTTTTAATCCAATATCCATTTGTATCTTTTAAACAATAATCAGATTCTTTATCAAACCCAAAATTATGATCTGATAAAAATGATTTTCTATGTATGCCACTCCATTGGCAAACTAACAGATTATTTTGTCCTTTTAATTCTTGCAGTTTGTTAATGGCAAATCTTGATATTAAATCATTGCCAGCGGCACAAGAAGCAACATTATGAACTTTCCATAATTCTTCCAATTGGCCTACCCAAGTCATTTCAGAATTGTAAGTGAAACTACAGCCAGATGTAACGACATTAATCATATGCATATTATACAACCATTTACTTTGAAAATCAAATGTTTTATAAAATATGATCGGCCAATTTTAGGTCAATCATTTGTTTAGCAGTAAAATATTGATCACTTGGTGTATTAAGTTTTTTACGTACATCTGCCAAACTGTATCCTGTTGCTTCACGTAGTATATTCAAACAACGCAGTTCACAGTTATTATTTTCTTTCATTTGTGACCTCATGTCGTGCATTTTAGATTCCATTGCGTCCGAATGTTGATGATTCATTACTCCGGTATTTTTAGCGATATATCTTTCTCCCTGTTTACCACTTGCAAATATTAATAATCCAGCACTCATAACAGCACCTATACCAATAGTTGAAATATGATGATAGCTACTTTTCATTGTGTCTATTAGTGCGAACGATTCATATAGATCTCCACCAACTGTATTAATGTATAGTTTTAAAGTTTTCTTTGGTTTTCTTTGCAAGTTAGCTGACAATATCCATTTGATTGCTTCGGTTACTGTGTCGTTATTAATCTCACCACTTAGATAGTGTATATCATTATCGTGTAAGTGGGCATCTATTTTATCAGCCGCCGTATATTGATCGTATTTTTTCATTGTTTAATGCACCTATATATACGTATTTATTGTTTTCACGTTATATATGCAGTTAATCAAATTACTTTGTTTTTGGAGGATATGTAGCATTTTTCATGCCAGCGCCAGCAGTAAATTTAGGACCTTTTGCAGGACCATATCTTTTGTTGGTATTGCTGATTTTTCCGCCAATTTGTGCGTCTTCTGAAACTGATTCATAATCTGCTGGTTTGTCACCACTCTCTAAGTCATCAGCCAGTTGGTCTAATGCCACTAGGCTTGGATGTTCGCTCATGTTGGGATGGTTGTCCAGATGTTGTTTGATGTTTCTCAACATATCAACTATCTTTTCGTCCTCGCCTACGTCTTCTGTTTTCTTTTTAGTTTTTCTACGTATGATAGTTCCTGGACCTCCGGATTTGAAACCATTTCCGTTCCCCATACTAGTAGCAATCGAACCACTAAAAGTTTCATCTATTTCTTTAATTTTCATAACAAAGTTATTTATGCTTAATTATTGATCTATAATTATGTACGTAGTTATCTTTGTACATAAATATTAATAACACAGCAGTTAAAGGAAAATTATGGCACTTAATACACCAGTTAATTACAATGGATCAATAGGGAACCAATCACGTGTAATCTCTCCAGCTTCAACAGTGAGTTCCCCAGAAAGTAACTATGTTACTTCACGCATCTATCGTGGGTTTGCTTCAAACAATCCAAATGCTCGAAACGGTGTATTATATGATGCTGACATAATTAAACAAGATATCTACAACCATTTTATGACTGCTAAAGGTGAACGTGTAATGATGCCAGAGTTTGGTAGCGTTATATGGGATTACCTTTACGAGCCTTTGGATGAGCAAACTAAAGAAATTATGCTTGACGATGCAAAACAAATTGTAGGTCAAGACCCAAGAGTAGAATTATTAGAAGCAGACATTAGCGGCTTCGAAGCAGGAATAATCATAAATTTAAAAATAAACATATTACCACAAAACATGGTTCAGCAAATGATGATTGAATTTAATATAAATCAATCAGCAACAGGCATGTCTAGAAACAGTGGCGGATTGCAATCCGGTACAGGTGGATCAGGTGGTGGATCAAGTAGTGGCGGCGGTGGTGGCGGCGCCGGCGGAGGCGGATATTAATAATGGGACAATTAGTTAGACAATCAAATTTATTTGCGGCAGAAGATTGGAAAGTAATTTACAGAAGTTTCCAAGATGCAGATTTTAGATCATATGACTTTGATACTATCAGAGTATCAATGTTGAATTATATTCAAAGAAACTATCCAGAAGAATTTAATGATTACATTAACTCATCTGAATTTATTGCTATTATAGATTTGTTAGCATATCTTGGTCAAAGTTTATCATTTAGGGTTGATTTAAATGCTAGAGAAAATTTTGTCGACACAGCCTCAAGAAGAGATTCAATTTTAAAACTTGCAAATATGTTAAGTTATAAACCAAAACGTAATTACCCTGCACGTGGACTCGTAAAATTAACAGCAATAAAAACAAACGAGCCAATAACAGATAGCCAAGGTAATAATTTAAGTAGTGTTGAGGTTCGTTGGAATGATCCAAATAATCCAAATTGGTATGAACAATTTATTACAGTTTTAAATACCTCATTAGATTCAGCTAATCAATTTGGTAAGCCAGTACAATCACAATCAATACAATCATTGAATCACGACCTTTATCACTTTAACAATGTTAAGGGAGTACAAGTTGCTTATCCGTTTACATCAAAAGTAAACAACGAAAACTATACGTTTGAAATTGTTCCAGCGTCATTTAACACAGCAGGATTTATTGAAGAAGCAAATCCAAATCCTTTAAACTCATTTAATGTAATTTATAAAAATGATGGAAAAGGCTTTGGCAGTAATGGAACTGGATTCTTTTTATATATGAAAGAAGGTTCGATCGATTATCAAGATTACAATTTTGATCAGCCCGTACAAAATAGAACTGTTGATATTGATACACCAAATATTAATAACACAGATGTTTGGGTACAAGAAATTGATCAAAACGGTCTTGTTGAAGCAACATGGAAAAGTGTTCCTGCACTATCTGGACAAAACATTATATACAACAGTTTAGCATTAAGTGAAAGAAATATATTTGATGTAAAAACAAGATTAAATGATCAAGTTACAATACAGTTTTCAGATGGACAATTTGGTAACATACCAGTAGGATTATATAGAGTTTGGTACAGATCTAGTAAGTCACAAGGTGAAGCAATACAATCAACAGATATTCAAAACAAAGGTATCGCATTTGGTTATGTAAATAAATCAAATCAAAATTTTGATTTAACAATGACGTTTAGTTTAAATTATACTGTTACAAATTCACAACCAAGAGAATCGTCAACAGCAATTAAAGGAAATTCAGCACAGGCATATTATACACAAGACAGAATGATTACTGCTGAAGATTATAATGTGTTTCCTGTTACAAAAGTAGAAGGCATACAAAAAATAAAAGCAATTAATAAAACACATGCAGGTCATTCAAGATTTATTGACATTCAAGATCCAACCGGCACAGTTGCAAATGTAAACTGTATTGGTGAAGATGGTATAGCATACAAATCTCCAAACACATCAGAAAGTACAATATCAGTTTTAGATAATAGTTCATATGAAAATGTTGTTGATGAAATGGAAAAAATGATTCAACAAGTTCAAATGCAAAACTTTTATTTTGATACTTACAAAAAAGATGTCGAAAGTAATTTAACTACTGGAGTAGGAACATTTAGATTTGAAGGTACAGGTAATGATTCTGCCATATGGAGAACAATGCCAACAGCAACTTCTAGTTTCTACGGATACTTTACAACTGAAAATACAGCAACAACAAGAAAAGTTTCTACAGATCCATCAACTAATAGACACGGTTATATTAGAAAAGGTTCTAAAATTGAATTTGTAGATGACTTTACTAACCCAACAAAAACAATTTGGGCAACAGTTAAGAGTGTTACAGCAAACGGGGACCCAACATCACTAACAACAGGTCCAGTTTTCTTAAGCGACTCTATACCAGCTGGATATTTTGCAAGAACAGTATTACCACATTTTAGAACGCAATTTAATGCAACAGAACGTGCAAACATTTTAGCACAGTTAACATCATCATCTACAACTTTAGCAACATTTGGTTTAGGTTATAACTTTTATAATGCGTCTACTAAAACAGAAGAATGGTATCTAATCAGTAACAACGACATTGATACTTCAAGTGAGTTTACTAGTGAAAATAATAGTATAGGTGGCGGTGCACCAGGAACTAATAATGATGCAAGTTGGTTAATCAAATCTACATTTACAGAAAAAGGTGCAAACACAAATGCTAAATTTACGTTGACAGCAAGAGGTTTAGATTATGTATTCCAATCAACAGATGACGTTAGATTCTTTTACATTAAAGATTATAAAACATTAGATACAAAAACTGGTTTAAGTGTTCAAGACAGAATTGATATTTTACCAGATGTTAATACACAAATTGAAAAAGGTGCTGGTGCAACAGTTAAAGCAACTATTGATTTAGATCTTAATGTTAGCGGATCAGTGACAGTACAACTAGGTGAAACTATTACTCAAGCAAACACAGGTGCAACAGGAAAAGTAAAAGTTGGTGCTGTAGGTACAGCAACAATTCAATTAACAGAAGTTACTGGATCATTTAGTTCTCAAACATCTGGCGATACATTATCTGGTTCAACATCGGGTGCGTTAAGTGTTTATCCAACAGCACTTGCTAATGGAGTAGTAACAGGGTTTTTAAATTCATTTAACAACGCGGCAATAACATTCAGCAACAGAACAGGTTCCGATTATACTAATGCACCAATTATTAATTTCTCAGGTGGTAGTGGAGCAGGGGCTTCTGTAGTTGCAACAATATTTAATGGATCAATTGTAAACATTACAATTATATCAGGCGGTAGTGGTTACACTTCTCCGCCAACAGTTACAGTTACACCTCACTCACTAGGAGGAAAACTACAAGATACAATTAAGTTAGCAGTAGTGGATAGTTTTACAGAACAAGATGGTTACGTTGATGATCGTAAAGTTAAAATTTCTCCATTTGATAACGACGAAGATGGAACACCAGATTATCCATTATCAATTGATGATTTGATACAAGATACTGTTGATGCAAAAAATTATATTACTTTTGAAAGTTATGTTGAGTTTGATGGTTATACATATTATAGATTATCTTCAACAGCAAAAGCTGTATCAACATTAACTAATTCTGGTATTGAATTTTTAACAACTAATAAAAAGTTTTATAACAATGGTACACTTGTAACAACTACTGGATCACAAGGAGAATACACAGCAACAATTAATTCTGTAATTTACAGAGCAAATATTGGTAGATCATCTATTACATCAAGCGGTGTTACTAATCCATTATTCTTCCAATGGAGGCACACTGCTCCAAGAGATCAAAGAATTGATCCAAGCATATCAAACGTAGTAGAATTAATTGTAATGACTAGTAATTATTATGATAATGTTTTAACTTGGACAGCAAACAATCAAACAGCCGACTTGTTTCCAGTAGAACCAAGTGTTGAAGAGTTAAACAGTTTATTTGCATCATCATTGAATTCATATAAAGCAATTGGTGACCAATTAATTTATACTCCAGCAAAATTTAAAAAACTATTTGGTTCAACAGCAGACATTACTTTGCAAGGAACATTCAAAGTTGTTAAGGCACAAGGTGCAACAATAACAGATAATGAAATTAAAGCAAGAGTGTTATCAGCAATTAACACATACTTTGATATTGCAAACTGGGATTACGGTGAAAGTTTTTATTATACAGAATTGTGTGCTTATATACATAACCAACTATCAACACAGATAAGTTCAGTAGTTATTGTTGGTGCTGATGCAGAATCTGTATTTGGTGATTTATTTGAAATTACATCTGATCCGAACGAATTATTTTATTCAACAGCAACAGTTGATAACATTGAAATTATTAATTCATTTACTGATCAGAATTTAAAAAAGGGGTCGTAAACAATGGCTGAGCAATTTATTGCATCCAAGCAACTACCATATGTTTTACAATCAACCAAGTTAAAAAACTTTTTTGATTCTACATTTGATCAATGGTTTAAAAATGAAAACAGTCAATATGAAGTTGGGTATGTAGGACAAAGACAAGGTAGAATTTTTAACTCTAATAAAGATTCCTATATAGGTGAACCCTCAGTTGATAGAACTTACTATCAATTGGAACCAACAACAGTAGTAAGAAATTCAGACACTCAAAATATTAGTTACCAAACAACATATAATGATCTTATAAACAAACTTCGATTTGATGGAGGTATCATTGATGAACAATCTAGATTATTTGAATCATCATATTATTCATATGCTCCACCAATTGACATGGACAAGTTTTTAAATTATGCAAATTATTATTGGTATCCATATGCAGACGATTTGTCAACAGAAACAGGTGGAACATTTAGTACACTTCCATCAAAACCTGTAGATGGTACAACGTCAGCATCAATAACTTTACCTACAGATATTATTGGACAGAAAACGTATACAGCACCAGATGGTACGATTTTCACAAATGGTTTACATGTTAGATTTGGAGGTTCGTATATAAACGGAACAGCATTCCAATTTTATTACACAAACGATTCTTTATCAATTACAACACCAGGTACTGGTTATGCAGTAAATGATGCGATTGTTATTGCAGGTAAAACTGTAGGTAAAATTACAGCAATTGGTGGCAGTGGTGAAATTACATCAGTTGAACTTACAGAATCATTTTTAGATGATGGTGACACTCCAGGTACGGTAACAATTACAACAACAGGTGGTACAAGTGGAGTTCTAACGTCAACGCATACTCAAAAGTCAATAACATATTTTATTGAAGGAGTAGGTAAAGAAATTAAACTAGTTGATACAAGAGGATTAAGAAATGTTAATGACTCAACAGCGGCTGACAAAGATTATATAACTGTACAACGAGGTGCAACTGACGGTAACCTTTGGTCAAAATCAAATGGTTGGGTACACAAAGATACATTAGACAGTTATCCAGTTACAACAATTAACACAGAAACAGAACAAGCATGGGATAATGAAGCATGGGATATTACTAATTTTGATGTATCACAAGCAACATCATCAACAGCATTTCAACGTTCATCATCAAGACGTGCAACAAGACCGATCATAGAATTTAAACGTGACATTGAATTATACGATTATGGTAAAAGACATTTGTTAGATGTTACAGTTATTGAACCAACATTAACTAAAACGCAAATAGAAGGCAGAACATCTATTAACATCGATGGAAGAAATATTCAAAACAAAGATACTATATTATTCATTAATGCTTCGAGCCAAGACGACTATGTTCCATGGGACGGAACTACATTGTGGGACCAAGATATTGATGGTGATGCTAGTACCGGTGGTGGTGGTAACACAGGTGGTGATCTTGGTTGGGACGTATCGAGTTCGACGTTTAGCATTGGAGCATCAGTTTGGAAAGTATCTGGTGTTGGATCAAGTATTAAATTGACACAGGTAACAACGTCATTAGATTCAAATGACAAAGTTTATATTGAAAAAGGTAATACTTACAAAGGTACTGAATGGTACTATGATGGATATAATTGGAATCAAGCACAACAAAAAACAAAATCAAATCAAGCACCATTATACAATTTATATGATAACAATAAAGTTTTATTAAGTGATAGTTCAATATATAGTTCATCAGATTTTACTGGGTCAAAAATATTTGGTTATAAGGAAGGCATTGGAACAAATGATACCGAACTAGGTTTTCCATTATCATATTCAGCAGGAGTTGATCGCAGTGATATACAATATTGTAACTTTTTAAATGAAGACACATACTCATATGGTAGTAACACTATTACAGGATACAAATATTATAAACAACTTACGTATCCAGAAACCATTGACAAAATTATCGATTATGAAGTAAATGTCAATCCAAATAATAACGGAGAAGGAAACAGATATTACATTAATGGAAAACAAACTCCGTCATTAATTTTAGTTAGAGGAAATACATATAACTTTAATTTTAGTTCCCCAGAATCATCTGCAACTGGAT
>CEUU01105978.1_pt1 | contig 12584 bp, 10 predicted proteins | sample 531321 | NCBI WGS metagenome assembly CEUU01 (sample SAMEA2622658, study PRJEB7988) | marine metagenome | isolation source: saline water (ENVO:00002010), including
AATAATTCCATATTGGCCAAGTATTGGCAAGATAGATAATGAAGATTTAGATATAGTTGTTTTTTGATAAATATTTAAAGCGCCAGCTCCAGCACAATTAAATAAATAACTAAATTGTAATTTATCATTATTACATGTAATAATTTGATTTTTACTCTTATCAATTTTTTCAGACTTATCATTTATGAATTGGACACCTTCATCTAAAAGCTTCATATAAAAATAATTTAAAATACTTTTTGGAGAGAATATACTAGTTTTAGGAGACCATAAATAAATATCAGCTTTTTGAACATTTGGCTGAATTTTTTTTGCTTGTGAATAATCAATTAATGAAACACCTCTCTTACAAGAAATAGCATTTTCATATATTTTTAAGAGATTTTCTAGTTCATTCTTATTAGTGGGTATTAATAATTTACCGCACTGATTAATTGGAAGATTGTTTACGTAACAAAGTTCCTTTAATTTTTCGTGACCATTTATACAAAGTTTTGATTTTTCTGAATTAGGAGGATAATAAAGGCCAGCATGTAAAACCCCACTATTCTTTTCAGAAGTACCTTTAGATGGGGAATTATATCTATCTATTACTAAAATTTGATCACCTGGAAATTTATCCAAAAGTTTGTATGCGATACTAAGACCAACACAACCAGCTCCTATAATTATAACTTTCATTAAATATTAATATATCTATTTTCTTTAATTTATCATAATCAAAACCTCATAAGTATGCTAGGTATCAATTTTTGAGCATCTATGAAAGAACTTCTTATTCCTATATCTACAAAAGGAGTTTCTGCATCCAGTAATACTCCATTTACAGGATCAATACTTAAACAATCTTCATCATTCATTAATAATTTTTGATTAGGCAGATCTAAATTATATTTAAAAAAATCAAGGCCAGTAGAAAGCTTCCAACGCCTAACTAATTCTTTACGACTAATGAAATAAGCACCAAGAGATATTGCATTTATATTATCTTCTGAGAATCTCCATTTATTATTAAATTTAAGATATCCACCATATCTTGAATTATTGATACATTTTTTTAAAATTAACAGTGGTACATTTGGTTCAGAAAGAAATAGATCATAGTTTTTTTTAAATTTATTTTGGAAAATAGTATCACCATTTAACACCAAATAGTTTTCTGAGGGAAAACTGATTGCAGAATTACAAACTGCACCAAAAGTTCCATAAGGCTTACTATCAATAATAAAATTTGCTTTAGGTAGATTCTTTTCAATATATTTAACTACAAGACTCGATTTATAGAAAAGAGAAAAAATTAAATTTGTATTTTCTAAACAAGTTAATGGTTTTATCCAATCAATAAAATAATCAATGAATAATTTATTATTGATTGGAGCAAGTATTTTAGGAATCTGTCCAATTGTCTCTCTGATTCTAGTACCAAAACCCCCTGAGAGAATTATTATAGACAAATCATTAAGTGGCTTAGACATTTGAAATAATATTAGTTAACCAGATAATTTCAGAATCATCTAAATCTGGATAGTTGCCAATGTACATCCCAAAAAAATGGACATGATCTGCATTAGGAAAGTTTTGAATAATTTCTTGATCTGTAAATAAATTTATTTCCTTAACATATGGCTGCCTTAATTGATTACCTCCACCAGCACTTCCTATTCTAAATTCAATACTATTTTTATCTAATATTTCACATAATTTTTTAAATAAGATTTTATCAGGTTCTTTTAAAATGATATTAAATGCATAATTACTTTGACCCTCTAATTGAAAATCTTTAAACATCCAACTTGGAGATAGGGATAAGAAACGTTCAAAATTTTCTGCTCTTTTTTTAACAATAGAATCTAATCTTTTTAATTGTGATCTACCAATTATTGCTCCAATCTCATTGTTCCTAACATTAAATGCAGGTCTTGTAAAAATAAATTGCGGATTTAAATCAGGAAATTCCTCTATCCATTTATTTCTTAATTTTTGATTATTAGATTCTCTTAACATTCCGTGACTTCTCAACATTCTAAGTATTTGATAATAATTCTCATCATTAGTACATATCATTCCGCCTTCAATTGTGCTCATATGATGAGCGTAATAAAAGGAAAAACATGATAAATCTCCAAAAGCTCCTGCCTTAATTTTATTTGGGAGAACAACTCCATGGGATTCACAAACATCTTCAATTAAAAATATATTATTTTTCTTAATGTAATTTATTAATTTACTATCTAATGCATTTATACCTTGTGCATGAGTAATAAAAATAGCTTTAATTTTATCATCCTCTTCTAAAGCATTTATAACAAGGTTAGAATCCAACCCTAATGTGCTTAGATCAATATCTAAAAATAGTGGTTCAAACCCCATCCAAATCAAAGCAGATATATCTGAACTCCAAGTAAAGGGAGGAACTATAACTTTCCCTCCTTGAGGATACTTTTCTTTTAGAAGAGCTAAACAAAGAAGATTTGCAGAAGATCCGCTATTTACAAAAACACTATATTTACAACCTAACCAATTACTCCATTCTTCTTCAAATCTTTGAACCTCAGGCCCTGATGTTAATTTTGGTTCTTCAGATCTTAATAAATCAATAACAAGGTCTAAGTCGCTTTTAAGGATATTATTCCTCATTAGAGGATAATTCAAATTCTTCAATGTGCTTCAAGTTTAAGACATACTAAATGATACATTACTTGAGTAAAAGTTTGAATAATAGATGTTTCATCAGAAGGTAGTTTTACAATATGATTGATAAATTCATAGTTAGGACAATTTTTACCTGTAATGAGAAAAGTTTGAATATTGAGACTATTTGATAACTTCAAAGCATTTAATACTGACTCGCTTTTGCCTGAAGTACTTAATCCTATTGAAAGTCCCAGAGAACTAGAAAATGCCTCAATCTGTCTTTCAAATATTGAAGAATAATCAAAGTCATTTGACCAAGCTGTAATAAAAGAAGTATCAGTATTCAATGATATTGCTTTAAAAGGTCTTCTTCCATTCTTTTTAAATTTTCCAACTAGTTCTGCTGAAAAATGTTGAGAGTCAGATGCCGAACCACCATTACCATATATAGCTGTAATTTTATTATTGTTACTTGTCTCCAAAATTAAGTTGGCAAGATTATTTATGTGATTATCGAATTCAGAAGAACAACTTAGAATTTCTATACAACTTACTATTTTTTCGAAATATTTATAGTTCTCTTTATTCATAAATCAGTAAAAATCAATTCACTTCCCTTCAAACTAAACCTAACATTTACCCAGGTTTTAATATCTATGCTATTTTTTATATTATCATGAAATTCCTTTGGAGCCCAACAAACAAAGAATCCTCCCCCTCCTGCTCCCATAAATCGAGTACAAAGAGAGCCCGCTGATTCTGTTTTATTTATAATTTCATGAATTCTATCTAATTTATCATCTCCGTTTAGATAAATTTTAATATCTCTAATTTTCTTTGTTATTTCAGCATGCTTATTAATAGACTCTTCTTTGCAAAATAAATCTACACCTTGTGCATTTAGATCTGCTAGTTTAAGCATTAAAGCATTGTTTTTAGAGAGGGAATTTATAGTATTAACAGTTTTCTTAGCTGCAACCTGGGAAGATCTTGAAATACCATCAAATCCCATTATTAAATTATCCTCAAGATATTTTATATATTCTGAACTAACCATAAACTTCCTTGGTTTAATCTGATTCTTATCTGCTTCAATAATAACCAAACCTCCAAAAGCGGAAGCACACTGATCTTGTATACCGACAACTTCTTTTAAAACATTTTGCTCCAAATCAATAGCTTCTAAAGCAAGTTCAGTTCTTCCTATAAATTGACTATTTAATCCCTTAAGGCAATTAATTAATCCAACTGTAAAAGCCGAGGAACTCCCCACACCACTTTTAGCAGGGAGATCGCCTGTATAGGAAATTTCTATAGACCTATTATTTCCAAATCTTCTAATTAATTCTCTAGCAGATGGATGATTTATATCATCTATATTTCTTACACATTCAATATTTGAATAACAAATTCTATATTTGAAATTAAAGAATTCAGGAATTTGCCGTACAGATTGATAGCAATAATAGTCTAGACCAGCACAAATAATTCTAGTTGGATTCTCAGAATACCAATTTCTATAATCTAGAGAACCTCCATAAAAAGATATCCTATAAGGCGTTCTTGAAATAAACAAATTTCTTAAATTAAATAATAATCATAGTAATTAATTTACTACATAAAATAAATTAGGCTTTTAAATTAATAAAACAAAATTTAATAGCTTTAAATATTTGAAAACTGATTTTTCTTTAGTAGAGGCATAGTTTGTATTAATTCCTTTACACCTTGCTCAACAGATCTAGATGCACTAAAACCGGCATCTTCAATTTTTTTATTACTTACTATATAGTTTCTTTTATCTACATCTTCACCTATCTCAGACGTAAGATAAACAAATTTTGGTAATTGTTTCTGAATTAATTGGCATAATTCTCTTTTTGACAAGTTAGCTTGACTGTACCCCAAATTGAAAGTCTCCCCGCAAAGTTCTTGATGTGACATAGCAAATAAAAAGCCATCAATAGCATCTTCAATATGCAAATAATTACGTTTAAAGTCTGCCTCAAAGAGAACTACAGCTTTGTCATAGTAAGCTCTATATGTAAAGTCATTTACCAAAAGATCTAATCTAGGCCTTGGACTTACGCCAAAAACGGTGGCTAGTCGAAATGTAATAGCATTACCTTTTTCCAATAGTTTTTTTTCTGCTTTAACTTTAACTTTCCCATATAGTGATATTGGATTAAGAGGAGACTTTTCATCACAATATATATCTTTCTCACCAATCCCATATCCACTATTTGTACAAGGATAAACGATTAATTGTGATTTACTACTAAGTTCTGAGCACATCACTACGGCATCATAATTGACTGTAACGGCTGCAGTCTTATCCTTATCACATAAGGGTGCACCAGTCATACAAGCTAATGGGAAAATAACATCCGATTTTTCTATTAGAGGTTGCATCAGGTCTTTATCTCTGCAATCACCAATATATAATGAACAATTTGGTTGACTTGCTGATAAAACCAAACTCGTTGGCTCATACATAAGATTATCAACACAAATAACCTTTTTACCTAATTCGAGAAGTTTAGGGACTAATCTTGAACCTAAATAACCTGCGGCTCCTGTAACTAAAACAGTTTCTGACATTCTTCAATAAAAGATTTAAATTTATTTATCTTTCAAGCTTAATATATAGAAGGTGATCTTAATTAACTAGAGAAATATTCTTTTAAATAATTATGAAAAAATTTTGTATTTATACTTTTTAAATGATTATTCTCTAATTTTTTATTTGAAATAAAAATTCCTTTATTTGTATGATAAGCAGTTCCTATATCTCTTTTAATAATTTTGAATCCAAATTCTCTTAATGTGTATTTTTTTTGATTAAATATTATTGAATTTGATTCAATTAATTTATTAGTAGATTCAGTCACAAAATTAATAGTATTATTGCTTGGATTATATCTTTCAACAATAAAATTCTTTCCATTTTCGTCTTTTATATCTAATATTTTCCTTCTTAAATACATTAACTTATCATTATTCAAGCATTTTATATTTAAATCAGGATGCATTGCTGGTAAGAATTCAAAATTGATCGTATCAAGATTAAGAATTTTTCTTAATTTTGATTCATTTTCTAAAATCAAATCTTCTTTATGTATATTATTAATAGCTTCTTGACCCAGAGCAGAAATAATCCACAATTCACCATTCCTTTTTTCTTGTAAATGATGAAGCAAACCTATTTGCCTATCTGCTATATCCATAGCTTTAATTAATGATCTTTTATTAAATTCTTGATTTGAAAATGATATATTTCTTTCATGAAATTCGTTTGGAAAAGTATCTCTCCAATATCTATGCATAACTCCAGCAACATGGTTTGTAAAGAAAGTCGAAAAAGAAGGTTGCTCATGTAAAAGTAATTTCTGAAAAAGATCAAAACTTAATACTGGCTGAAGTAATGCTCGCCTTTTTTTCTGTTTTTTAACAAATATTTCCTTAATCATATGCAAAAATAATTCTAAAACCACCGAGATTGAAATTCTCAATGAAATAAAAAGTATGAAAAATCTATAAAAATCTTCTAATCTTAAAGGTCTGTTATAAGCCTTATTTCTCATCGTTAATGACAAATTAAGATCTTGAAATTTACTAAATTTGCTTGGATAAGTATCTGGTTTTGGAGCAAAAGTATCAGGTATAAAAAACTTTACATATTTTGACTTTAAAGGTGGGTAAGATTGTAAAGAGCCAAAAATACCTACGGAAACTTTTTTTTCTATTAAAACTTCCCATATTGGAGGATAAATTTTAGCATGATCTAAATTTTGATTAATAAATTTAATCTTATGAATACTACTATCAACTCCTCGATGTACAGTTGGCCAACTACTCCATGGATGTAACTCTCCAACATCATCAGTAATAGTTTCTGAGTAAAATCCTGATTTTATTAATTTACTCAAATTGCTTAAAGGTTTGAGATTTATGTAATAATCAATTATCTTTTTTGGCACTTCATTAAGTTCATATATTACTATATTTTTTCTTATAGTTTTGTCACTCATAAAATGAATTAATCAATGAAATATTACCATATATTTAAAAATTTATTAATAAAAATTCTTATATAAAAATTTTGTTTTAAATATTCTATGATTTACGTGGCACTGCCACGATTCCCACACCAAAAGATAGGAATTTTGGTAGAAATCTTATTCTTGGATAACCAGAAACTTCTTTAATGTAAAAATATTTTTTAATATCATATATAAGATGATTATAGTCAAAACCTCTATGATTATCTCTTTCAACAAGGTTAGTTCTACCTAATGTAAGATTTACAATATCACTTAATGAATATTTTATTACTTCTTCTGAGTTAGGTTTTAATATCTTTTTTATAAGGAAAAATATACCAATTTCATTTGGTACAGTTATAAGTAAATAATCATCAATATGTTCAGATAACTTTTTTAAATAAGGGCAAACTAACTTTGGAGGAATATGTTCAAAAGTCTCTACAGAAATGCCTAAAGAGAACCTATCAAGCTTATCTAATTTTATATCTGATGGGGTTTCCGCAAAAATAAATTTTTTGGTATAATCATTTTTAAATTTATTTCTTGCTTCATCAAGGCCATATTCCCAATTAGCATCATAACCTATATATTTTTTGGGCTCATATGGCAGGAAATCTAGGATTTTCCCATCAAAACATCCTAATTCTATTAACGAATCAAAGTTTATTCGATACTTTTTAATAATATCCTTAATCCAAATAAATCTTGCGATATGGAAAAACCTTCTTGTGAAGTTACCTTTAAAAAGTCTTTCATTATAGCTTTTTCTTTTTAAATCCATTTTAAAAAATAAGTAAATAAAATCTTCTAAATATTCTCTAATATAAAACCCCTGATAAAGAGATCTTAATTAAATAGTCAATTTATGCATACTAGATTATCATGAGATTTTAAAATTATTTAACTATAAAATCAAGAGATTCCATTTTTAAATATCTAATTTATAATTTCTAATTTATAATTTCTAATTAATAATTTATGCTTAATTATTTGATTTATACGATCATTAAATTATTTTTATTATTTATTATTGAAAAATACATAATAAAAAGATGGTTAAACCAACGCTATTAATTACTGGATCTAATGGAGTACTTGGAAATGCTTTTAAAAGAAATATATTTTTGTTAGAAGAATACAATGTATTTTTTTCATCGGGAAGAGAATTTGATTTAACTGATCCAATCTCTACAAAAAAACTATTTGATAAAGTTTCTCCCGATTTTGTTTTTCATCTAGCCGCTAAAAGTGGTGGAATTGGATTAAGCAAGGATAATCAAGCAACTCTTCTGAGAGATAACTTATTAATGACAATTAACGTAGCGGATAATTGTATTCTTAAAAATGTTAAAAAGGCAATTTTTACACTCTCTGTTGGAATGTATCCCGAAAATGCAATTCTCCCAATTAAAGAAACTTCAAACCTAACGGGCAAACCACATGCCTCTAATACTGGCTATGCTTATGCAAAAGCTTTCATTGATCCATTAATAAAATCCTACAATCAAGAATATAAATCTAATTTCATAGGTTTAGTTCCAAATGGAATATATGGTCCTGAGGATAATTTTGATCCTGAACATGCTTCTATGCTTCCAAGTTTAATAAGAAAAGCTTATATTGCAAAAGTAGAACAAACTAATCTAGATGTATGGGGTGACGGGACTCCTTTAAGACAATATACATATGCGGATGATTATGTTCATATCTATAATTGGTGTTTAAAAAATTATGAGGAGGAAGGCATCATAAATGTAGGAACAAGCGAAGAACGCTCAATAGATACAATTGCAAATTATATTTGTAATTCGATGGGACTAGAATCTTCAAAAATTAATTATCTTACAGATAAGCCAAAAGGAATTTTCAGAAGGCCCATGGATAATACTAAATTCATCAATATCTCTGGATTTAAATTCACAAAATTATCAGAAGGTATTGATTTAACATGTAAATGGGTAAAGAAAAACTCAGAATTATTAAAAACAAAATCAAAAAATTAATTATATAAACTATTATTTATGATATTTTCTAAATTATTTAAAATTTTTATAGGTAAGATTAATTTTATAAAACTTACTAATAAATAATATTAAGAACTTTTTTCCAAAGATAAAGAAGGTTTATTAATTTAAAAAGATTAATTTATTAATAGAATAACTAGATTTAAAATCTGTTTGAAATAAATATAAAATTTAATTAAAAGTATTTCTAAAAACTTCTATAAACAATCCTACCCATAATTTCCCTAATTACAAAAGAAGTTTGTTGTAAATCATAAGCATTTGGTACAATTCTAAATAAAAAAGTTTTAAAATCATTACCTTTATATTGATAATTTTTAAAATCAACTGGAAAAGGTATTACTACGAAATTATTTCTTTCGAAAATCTTTTTGGCTCTATTCATATGAAATGCACTTGTTACTAGAATTATTTTTTGTTTCTCATTTTGATTATCGTTTTTTAATAATTCTTTTACTCTTGCTCCTTCTTCAGCAGTGTTTTTTGCAAATTTTGTTATTAAAATCTTTTCCTTTGGAATTCCTAATTCAATAGCTTTATAAGAATAAATTTTGCTTTCGGGATATATATCTTTTTGCAAAGGTCTAATTCCAGCAGTAAATATAATATATGGTGCTTTATCTGACTTTAATAAATTAATTCCTGCAAAGAATCTATCTGGATCTTGCCACTCTTGTATAATTATTTTGCTATTAAATGGTTGTAAACCGCCGCTCAAAACAACTATTGCATTGGCACTATTAACATTCTCAAGTTTAATTTGTCGCCATGGGCTTTCAACTATGTTTAGTAAGAATTGAGAAAAAACATTAGTGCTAGATGTCCATAATATGAATAAGACTGCATAAATTACGCTGTTTCTTCTTGATTTTATGAATGAAATTATTAATATAATTGATAAACCGATAGGTTCAAATATTAATGGCAATAGTTTTGAAGCAATGTAATAAAGCATTTAAAAAAGAAAATTTTTTATATAGATGATTTAATATCAGAAGAATAATATAATTAGTGAATTAAATGGGAATAATAAAGTAAAAATTAAACTTATATTTTTTTAAAATTAATTTTATATTAATAACATTATTGGGATAACCAGAAGGACTCCTTATATTTCTGATTCTTTATAAGATATGAGGAATTATTTTGAGATAACAATTTATCATACATTTTAATAGTAGTTTGAACAACTTTTTCTTCTGTAAAATTCTCTATAACTTCTTGATAACCTTTTTCTAACATTTTTGAAATTTGATCATCATGATATTTTTGTAGTAATTCATGCACCTTTTGTTTATAAGTAAAATGATCATTTTTTTGCGCCGAAAATAAATATTCTTCGCTAAATACGCCTCTAAGGCTACTGCTTGAACAAATTATTGGAATTTTTAAACTTAACCCTTCAATAATTGATCTTGAAAGTCCCTCACCATAAACAGAAGGGACTACTAAAATCGGATATTTTTCATTTATATCTAATAATGGATCTTTGACATTACCTTTGAAAGAAACATTTTTATGAATTTTACTTAAATTATTTAACTGATCTAAACTTAAGGAATCATTACTTGAAGGATCAATATCACCAAAAACCAAACCTTTAGAAATTGAAAATTGATTTAACAATGATAAAAAGACATTAATACCTTTTGAATTCAATAATCTTCCACAATAAATAAAAGTTAATTGATTATATTCTAGATTTTTTTTATTCTCTTTTTTTAACCAATTATTCTTAAGAGTTTTTTTATTTGATAAATATTTAGAGGGTAAACCAGAGCCTAAAATAATGGCATAATCATAAAAATAAGATTTTGGTGTAGATTGAAAAAAAACTTCTTTATCTATCGGATTCTGAAAAATGAAGCAAGTTCTATATTTATTTTTTTCCCATTTCCATTTTGTTCTCCTTTTTCTAATTGAGAAATGATATATAGTATTTAAAATTATCTTAAAGATCAACTTTTTAATTCCTTTACTTTTTGATAATCTACCCATTCCTGTAAAAGATAAAACACAAGGTAGTCCATAAAGTGAAGAAACAATTGAACTAACCAGATTTGCCTTAAGAGTATGAGAATGAATTAATTTAGGTTTAAAAGCTCTTACTAAAAGCAACATTTTTAAAAAAGAAATAATTAATGAAAGAAAGTTTAAATCTTTACTTCTATAAATATTCCAAGGTATATAAATAGAATTTTCTGAAATATCTTTACTATGTTTATCTATAGGAGACATAGTAAACAAAGTATTATTTTTAGATATTTCCTTTACTAAAAGAGACCTATAATGATGCAAATACCAACTACTATTTGCAATTAGCAAAATTGGTCTATTTGTAAGAATTAAATTATTCTCATCTTTCTTATTCATCTAAATCAATCTTAAAAGAATTTTATTAATTAAATTTTATATTAAAAAATAACTATTTATTAAAAAATTTATCTTTCCATAATAGAAACATTAAAGTTGTCCATTTTTTTTGTTCTAATTTTATTTCTTTATTATCTTTATGGAAAATCTCTTTTAACCTTTTTTTATCGAATAAACTCTCTTTATTATTAATTTCATTATTGATTAATTCAATAAATAAGTCACTTAAAGAACCCTCTATCAAATCATGAATAGGAACAGAAAAGCCTTCTTTAGAATTATCTATAAGATTATTTGGTAAATAATTAGATAATAAATCTTTTAGGATTAATTTTCCTTTGCCATGACTTTTTTTTAAGTAAATTGGTATTTGAAAAGAATACTCTACTAACTCGTGATCTAAAAAAGGTGCTCTAGCCTCCAAACCTATAGACATTGAGGCTCTATCAACTTTTGTCATTATGTCCTCTGGAATATATCTAATTAAATCAATATACATTAATTTCTCTTCATCACATAAATAATCAAGACTTTTGGATAAAGGATTTATATAATTCCTTTCAAAATTTATTTTGTTTAAAAGTTTATCATTTTGTTTGAATATTTCTACAACATTATCATAATATTCATCTATACAATTTGCCTTAAATGCTTCAAGCATTTTATCAAGTTTTTCGTTATCTTTAAAATTCAAAAATCTTTCATAATAGTCTTTATATTTTTTTATATTTTGAATAATTAAATTAGAAAATTTATTTTTTGATAATTGATAGAAATCCAATCCTCTGATATATCTATTATATCCACAGAATAATTCATCTCCACCATCTCCTGAGAGGACAACTTTTACTTGTTTCTTAGCAACTTTACTAACAAGTAAAGTAGGCACTTGAGAAATATCTGAAAATGGTTCATCCCATACATCACCAAGCTCATCAAATAATTCTACTAATTCTTTTTTATCAAAAATTATCTCATTATGATCAGTCCCCAGAAAACCTGCTATTCTTTTAGCCTTTTTTGATTCATTATAGTTTTTATCTTTAAATCCAACTGTAAATGTCTTTAGAGGTTCTTTACTAAATTCTTTCATATAAGTAACTACACAAGATGAATCAATACCTCCCGAAAGAAATGCACCTATTGGAACATCTGACAACATTCTTCTTTCTATTGATTTTTTTAACTTTCTTTCAACTTCTTCAAGATACTGATCATTACTTATTGAGTAATTAATTTCTGGTTTTTTATTTAATATTTTTCTTAAATCCCAATAAGTATATTTTTTAAAATCTTTGAAATTATTTTTCTTAATTATTAAGACATTACCTGCTTCTAATTTAAATATCTTATTAAAGATTGATTTTGGGGCTGGAATATATCCATATTTAAAATACAAAGAGATCGATTCTTGATCTAATCTTTTATCCCAATTTGGGAAATCGATAAAACACTTTAATTGGGATCCAAAAACAAAATTATCATTTATTAATCCATAATACAAAGG
>CEUU01030384.1_pt1 | contig 12582 bp, 6 predicted proteins | sample 531321 | NCBI WGS metagenome assembly CEUU01 (sample SAMEA2622658, study PRJEB7988) | marine metagenome | isolation source: saline water (ENVO:00002010), including
AGAAACGGCTTGTCCTTGTTCGTCTTGATGAAGTCGATCAGGTAATCCGCGATAATTGTCGATCCGTATTTTTCCTCGCCGTGGTTGATGACCTTGCCGTCATGCATCAGGGAGGGTTTCCAATAACGCCTGCGTTCCGTCCCGGGAATGTTCCAGACGCAATGCCGGTCAAAGCCCGCTTCCGCTGGCGAGATACCATTTTGAGTCGTCAACAACTGCCACTTGCCCGCCACGGCCGTTGCGTAGCCCCGGGTTTTGAAGTAATTGGCGAAGGTCGGTTCGCCCTTAGGGAAGATGCCAAAGTCTACGTAATTAAACACGTTCGATTTTCCGGTCATCAGGTTCACGCGACTGGGCGTGCACAACGGCGTCGAGTGGCAGTGGTCGAAGCGCATGCCCTTGGCCGCGAGCGCATCGAGGCGGGGGGTCGAGAACTCCTTGCTCCCGTAGGCGCTGAAACATTCATACCCGACGTCATCCGCCATGATGAGCACGACGTTTAGTTTTTTTGATTCCGCCTGGATCTTGGGTGCTGTCTGCAAAAGCACCGTAAGAAAGAGAATTATGACTTTATTTATGGACATTGTTCGGCAAGTTAAACGTGAAGCATTTATTTAAAAATAAATGAATGATCGATACCGCAAGGATGTCCAAATTGCAGGAGTCTGGCGACAACGAAGAATGCTGTAAGAATTCCACACCGAAGACCTCGCAAGGCGAATCACGGGGTTTGAGCAACTCGACGTTTGCAACGCATGCCGACGAAAAGTTAAGAATTTCGCAGAAGGCTCAACAGGGGAGTCAAACATAGAACACGCATCGATCGCTTGCAATCAAGAGAATCATGTAAGCATTGATGAGTTTCGGCACGACTTCAGACATAAGAGGGGCAAGACTTCTCAGATGCAGACTCACTTCCAGCGGTGGCAAGAGGACAGGACTCACGAAAAGGATGTCTACGTCATCACTTACCACCTGACGGAAACCAGTAAACGGGTCTACTAGGAAACCACTTAATGCACTTGAACGACGCCAGTAATTCTCACTTAATTTCTTTAAGACAACAGTTTGTTCAACGCTAATATGTATGAAAAAGAGCGTTTCTATCCAAATCTTGAAATACGCTCAGTCTACTTCACTGAGAAGATTCCCTGCATGATGAGCCCGTGGCCAGGATAGGTGCAAATGAAGTGATATTCACCTGTTTTATTCGGGACCTCAAAGTAGAGGGTGTATTTCATGCCGGGTCCGACCTGGGGAGTGGAAGCGAGAAGCTCGGGTATCTCGGGTATAAAGTTGTTTGCCATACCTGAAGAACCCATGTTCACGGCCGCCGCGATCACCTTCTGGGATGAACCGGGAGTGATTATGGCCAGGTTGTGCATCATACCGGCAGGATCGTTGTTTTGGAAAATTATTGCTACTTTTTCCCCAGCTTCTGCATCGATTAGATCGGTGTTGAATTTCAGTCCTGGCAAAACGCCCACATTGATGCGACGAGCGTCCGAAAAGCCATCGGGAATTGGCTTGACCGCTTTTTTGCTGAGGTCGGACAGAGCCTTGCGCTCGGCTTTGGGGGCATTGATGAGTGCTTCTTGACGGGTGTTCTCGATAAAGCCCTGAAAACTATTTCCACCTTTGAAGGATTGGGCTTTGGCGAACCATTGAAAATATTCCCGTCGAAGCGCCTTTGTCCAACCATCTTTGACTTGGCGCAGTAGATAGGCATACCAAATCTGCTGGGTCTGATGAGCAGAGCTCAAAGTATCGGAAACTGCAGCTCCATACTTGCTTGAGCGTTCCAACATAGCCTTGTCGATCTTTGGACCATTTACCCTTATCAGAGGTTCTTGGCTGAGCAGGGGGACGGTCTTGACGAGGGCATCTGGAGATTGCAGTGCGATGAGGCTGTATGCGGCTTCTCGATTGAGCCGGGCATCGGCAGAGGGAAATTTTGATGACACTAACTCGGCGAAGGACTTTTTGGTGGCTTCCGCCGGATCTCCTAGACGAACCATCGCGATATTTGCGATACGCAAGGCTGCGAGCATCTGATTGGCGCTTAGACCCTGTCGCCAAAGCTTGGAGATATTTGAGATAACCATTTCGGAATGCTTAGGTTTTCCCTGTCGTGCTATTGCTAGGAGCTTGCACAGATTAGCCTCGGGCCCATCTGCCGCACGGTCAATCCAACTCTCCACAGGCTGGTGTTCGATGGCGATGCGTGCAGCGAATCGGACAAAGCGGTCGCCATGACCAATATATGGCCAAACCGCCTTGATCGCATCAGAATCTTTGCGGTGATAAGCTTCCAGTGACTTTCTGAGAGCCCGCAGCTTGGCAAATTTTCCCGGCTTCGCCGGAGCCGGAGATGTGGATTGCTTTCCGATGTACTTCACCCGATAGACGGCAGAGGGCGTGCCGCGTCCACCGACTGCGAAGTAGAGATTCCCATCAGGTGAAACCACGCCATCTGTAAGGGGCAAGGGAGCCCCCGTCACGAATTCCTCTTTTTCTAACCGATAGCTTGCCCCTTCAGCATGCTGGTGTAGAGCGTAGATCGTGCCGTATGTCCAATCGAATGCGTAGATTGCATTCTGGTACTTGGCAGGGAACTTTGCGCCGAGTCCGGACACCATTCCGGTGGGAGATCCGGGACCAATATCAAGCGCAGGAGGAAGAACGTCAGGGAACCACTCGGGAAATTTCCCGCTCCCCTTGCGCCAGCCAAATTCGGATCCGCTGGTTACATGATAAATGCGCGTCGGGCGATACCAGGGTGCACCCAGATCCCACTCCATGTCGGCATCATAGGTAAATAGCTCGCCGTGAGCATTGAACGCAGCATCATACTGGTTGCGAAAGCCGGCGGAGAAAAGGCGATAGTTCTTGCCGCTTGGATCCGTCTGAGCAATCCATCCCCCAGGAGCGGTAAAGGTACGGGCATGACCCCGTGGGTCGACTAGAATCGGCAAAAGTTGATCCTCTCCGTAGTTGGGTGGGACTGCCGAAGTTTCGGGGGTAGGGGGTGGTGCATTGTTGCCAGCCACGAAGAAAAGGCTCTTGCCGTCTGGGGATGCAACAACCGCATGGTTACCATGTTCGCTCTTAGCATCGACTTTTCGCATCAGTTCGGCTTTGTCTAATTGACCGTCGCCATTACCGTCGATTATGCGAAACATACCATTCTCCGGAGTACCTTTGTTGATGCCCGCATAGAGAGTGCCATCAAGCCACAGCAGACCCTGTGCACCGCTGATTTCAGCAGGAATTTTTTCGATCTTCGGTTCCTTGGAACCATTGAGCGTTAAACGAAAAATACCTTTGTCTCCCTGGTCACCACAATACAACCTCCCCTGATCATCGACTGCCATCGATACCCAAGATCCTTGAGTCTTGGCGTCAACGTCGAAAAGTTTTTCGACCACAAACCCACCGGGATGTATTTTTAAACCTATTTCCCGTTGAGCTGCAATTAGCCGTTTTGCAGTTTTTTTCGCAGGCCCAGCGCTTGTCAGGATGTTTCCCCACGGCTCTACCCCGTGGCTGCCCACGATGGTTGCTGCGACCCAGTCTTTACCATCCGGGTTCGTGGTCATCCAGCCATCCGGATTGGTTTTGTTTACCATCCATTGCTCGTCCGTAACAAGGGTGCGTTTCAAGCCGCCTTCCTCGACGATTTCAAGAATGGCCACGACTCCGCCAAGACCTCCAAGATTGAGCGCACTTACGGCTATCACGTTGTGGCCTTGAGCGATACGTTTGGTAAGGTTCAGCTTGAGGGGTTTTTTCCAGCTCCTAACGGAGCCGATTTTATTGCCATTGAGATGCACGGCTAGCTGATCATCACCGGTAATTCTAAGAATTGCCGATTTCACGGGGACCTTCTGTTGCCACTGCCGGCGCAAAAAAACCTCGGCATCGCCGGTTTTGTCTTTCTGCCAAATCCACTTGGGCGAGATTCCTTTCGGAGCGGGGGATGACGCAAGGGATACCTGCAGACAAATTGCGAGAGCGTAAACAAATAGTATAAGTCGAATCATAACTAATAAATTACATGCATGTTTTTTATGCCTTTTCCAACCCTTTGCAATCATCTGCATGAAATTCACCAAGGGCATGCAAGCATTCTGACTCGACTAAGTTAGTGCGTAATCCAGTCGAAAAGAGTGTTTCGCTATGACGATTTGCTTACCGGCATAAGTTTTTTATCCTCATGAAATTTCAAGGATGCATTCTTTTGTTCCCATACTTCACTTTATCGGAACTTCACAGAAGGTGAGGGCCGCAAGGTCGTTGAAGCCCCAGATGATGGATTGATCCTGCCTCCACTTGCCCCCTCGAACGTAGGACAGGTTCTTGGCCGCGGTGGGCCCGGCCAGTTTCAAGGTGATGGTTTTTCCGGAGCCACCCACGGCGGTCAGCTCAGCCGAGCCGTCATCGAGATGAAACCGTTCGATGATTTCTTCCTCCCATTTCACCTCCTGATCAAAGACCAACTTGATTTCGTCTTTCCTGCCGCCGACGAAGGAGGCGCTCAGGATATTCGGTGGCGTTATCGAGGTCTTCGGTTCGACCCCATAGTTGTATTGGTTCACCAAGGGAAACAGTTGCCCGGCCATCGCCGCATAGCCGTCCGCCAGGAAGTGGCAACCACCACCCGGCCGGATGCCGAGGGTCGAAAGAACGCTCATGTTGGAGAACTGCTTGGGCAATTGCCTTTGCCGCTCCCGCAAGCGGTCGCCCTCGACCGACCGGCTGCCGCATGCCCCCGGCCAAATCTGGTGAATGTAGTAGTGTTTGATATTCGGATAGTCCTGCTTCCAGGCTGCCGACATGCGGATGAAGTAATCCTGATAATTCACCCATCCGAAGGTGCCGGTCGCTCCTGACTCTCCCTGATCGTTTTCCCCCTGATGCCAGAGCACGGCGCGGACTCCGTGCGTAAGTTTCGCTTGTTGCAAGCGCCACAACAACCGGCCGTATATGGTGGTCACGTCCGTCGGGTCGGCCTCGTTTCGCTGGTGCTGGTCAATCCGGGTTCCGCCCTGGGCCCCATTGATGATGCAGATAGGGATCTTGTGGGTTTCGATAAGCGTCTTGCCCAGCTCGACCCCCCAATAGCCAATTTGGTAATGATGATGATTTGGGCCGCCGTTGAAAGACAAGGCATTGCCCCAGACTGCGTCCCGGGCACGGTCCTTGTTCGTGCTCGGCGTACCGAAGCTGCGCAGCCAGAGACTCCGGTACGGATGCACGACTCGTTGGTCCGTCCAAGCTTCGGCATTGGACTGGCCCTGAATGACGAAGACGTCGCCACAGACTAGGTCGTTGGCCTTTTCCAGAATCGTTTCCACCCCGCCGCTCTTGATGCCGAACTCCGTGCGATAGGCGGTCAGGCCAGCCTGCAAGCTTGCGGACAAGGAGTACTTCATGTCGGCTCCAATCTTCTGGTTCTGTGCGTCGATCAGCTTGTCTCCGCCATAGAGCCTGAGGAAAACCGAATCAGCGTTTTGTTTGAGCGTTCCTTTGCAGTGAAGCGTTCCAAACCCTTTGTCGTCGCGAGCGAAGAACTGATGATCCACCGGTTTCTCATCGGCGAAAGGAATGCGGTTTACCCAAGCATCCTGCTTGGACTCGACTACTGCGACCCGGACGGAGCGTGATACGACGGCCCCGCCATTGTCGAGGGCGAGCTCAACGGTTAGGTCCCCGCTTTTCTGAGCCCGTTTCAACACCAGCTTTCCGTTGCCGGGTTCGCTGATCGTGGCCATGCCCGACACCTTCCATGAATAGTTCAGTTCATCGGCCCCTTGGGACTTCATCTCCTTGAGGTTGCTGATCAAGGGCACGATCTCCAGTTCATCCCTGCCATTCCATCTTTTGGGTGCATTGAGCGTGTACGCGGGATCCGGTACGGTCTCCCGGATGGTAACCGGAATGGTCCGGGTTTTCACACCGGAAGCGAAGAGGGCCTTGAATTGCAACGCGACCTTTTTGTCTTCGGCTACCCGCCCTGCGTCAAAGCTATGGTTGAAGCGGTCGACGGCGAGGATCTCCTCCTTGGCGCCATCCTGCAAAACCCAGTAGACCTTTCTAGCCCCTCCCGCTTTGCCCGAAAGGGCGATCGAAGCTCCCTCCTTAATGGTCAAGTTGGACTTCGAGACCGAGAACTCGTCCCCGTGCTGAACCAGTGGTCCGACCAGTGACTGCAAAGGCTTCTGGTTCTCGAATGACAGCTTCAGCCAGTTGGCCGAGCGGGCCACTGATTCAAAACGCACCTCGTCGAGAGCGCCATTGAAAGGTCCGCGCCCGTTTCCGTGATCACCCAGATCGACGGGCGTCGACGCCGGCGTTCTCAAGGTGCCGAGCTTGCTCACTTCCTCTCCGTTGTTATTAATCGTCCGCTGCAGATTGCCATCAACGTAAAAGCGGACCATGTCCCTGGAAACGGCAAGGGCAACGTGCCGCCATTCGTTACGGGGCAAGAGGCTGGCGCACCTTGGGTCAAAACCGTAGAGATGAAAGCGGGGCTGCCCTCTGCCGGTCATGGTGAAATAAGACAAGCCCATGTTCGGCTTCTGTCCGCGTTCAGGCTCACCCCATCCGCCGATCGTCGCTTGAGCCCAGTTGCGGCCCTCGAAGCTCGTGGGTTTTACCCAAGCCGACATCGTACGGTCGGCGTTGCCCGAGGGCATGCAGGTCACCCGACGACCCGGCTTCGCCCCGGGCGGGCGAATAACGAGAATTTGGTTTACCCCGAACTGCTGAGCGTCACCGATTATGCCCGTAGTATTGACGGTTGACTTGTCCGGTCTGTTGACGCCGTCCAGGTTGTTGGAAGTGGAGTCTTCAAGGTTGTCGCCCAAATGCCAGACCGCGGCAAACCCCTCAGTGGTCCGGAACACTTGCTCGCCTTTGCTCTCGCTGGAAACTTTTTCATTGCCCCAATGCATCTTGATCGCCTGCTGATCTTTTCCTTTGATGGTCGGGATCCGTACCCAAATGTCGGCCTCGCCTTCCTCTGCATTCCAGCGTTCGACCTGGTAGGCCAGTGGCTTGCCCTTGGAGGAGAAGCGGACGTCCTCGCCTTGGGGCTTCGCCTCGCTGAAATCGAAGTAGTTCTTGTTGAGCCGAACCAGCAACGGGAAGTTTTTCTCGACCGCCGAGGCCGGCAGGTCCGCACCGGCGGAGTCCGTGACGAGGTACCTCGAGCCCGAGTGTTTCCAGTCGCCGTACTGGGCCGACGCCTGAGAAAGCAATCCTGCAAAAATCAGGACAAGGGTCAATCGGGGTACGTAAAAGGACGCATTGATTTTCATTATTCCTCCCGCTTTGCAGGGCTGGACCCGTGCTTCGTTGATTTATTCCCGATGCGGGCAATGCGAACGAGCACTTTATCTCCCACGCGTTGACTTACGGCAACGCCCAAGGAGCGACTGGGGTCTGAATTCCGGTTGTCTTTTTCGACATGAAGTGAGCGACGGGATGAGACTAGCAAGTCTCCAGGTTCGACAGGTCCGCTGACTTTGGCCCAGGCGAGTCCGCGCACCATAACAAAGGTACCTGCGTCATCGACCTTCGCTACCACGAAAGGTAATTTCTCTGCGCGCTTGCTGACAGGCTTGACGCTCAACCGGTTGCTGGTGTCCAGGGCGACAACATCGCCTTTAACCAGACCATCCGGTGCATTCATAAAGACCACGACACCGGCAGGGTCGTCCCTCTGAGGAACGGGTAGTCCTAAATTACAAGATATAAAATGGGCATCTCCGATCCACAATCCACCGCCGGAAACGTAGAGGCCGGGCATGGTGAGTATCCCGTCATCGGCATCGTTAGTCCCCCATGTCAGCACGGGTTCGGAACCCGAGTCTATGTGGTGCAAGCCAGCGGAATCAGGAGAGCCTCCTCTTCTCCTGAAGTTGTAGAAATTACCAAATCCGACTTCCGTGTTATGCGTTTGATATCTCCATCTGGCTCCCACCAGTTTCCCATCCTTGTCGAGTTTCTCGATCATCAAGGGCAAGTTCATCTCTCCGCCGCTTGGCATCGTATTAAGAGATAATGCAGGTTGAGTTGCATCCGCAAGAATCGTTCGTGGTTCGCGAGGATCGCAAATCGATACGTCGTCGTGGTCATAAAGAAGAACTGCTGCAGGGGAAAGGATGCGCAACCTGTATTTTCCGTTTGGAGCAGAGAAGCCATATCGTCCGCCTGCGTCGGCAGTGACGGGATTCGCAAGAGGTTGCTTGCCCTGCGAATCGGCAAATAGGTCAGCTAAGTCCATGGTGCCGGCACCCATGACAAAGACTTGCGCATTCGCGACCGCTGCCCCGGTCACAGGGTCGGCGACTCGCCCGTGATGCGTCTTCATTGCGTACCCATATCCGGGCAATATGAAGAATATTATGGATAAGACCAAACAGACATAAAAAATGGGAGTGGATTTCATCGCTAAAGATCCTCCTATTTCAAGAGTGCAAAGACAAACCCAGCTCTCTTCTCGCCGGAGTTCTCAACCGCCCAGCCGATAATTCTATTTATATCCATTTGGGTATTGTCCACTTCGGCGCATCCCGCCTGGGCGGACGCGATCAAAGTGTCACCTGGTTTAACGACTTCCCCGGTTTTAAGCTGAACAAAGGCTTCGCCTGCCGAGGCGTAATAGGTAAAGCCGACGGCTCTAACCACGGGGTGAAGTTCTCCTTTGCTGGTTGCAAGTTTGAACTCTCCGCTAACAAGGTCGACCACCCGCACCTCACCGTATATCTGGGGTTCCGGTAAGAAGGGTCCGCCAAAGGTGGTGCTAAATGCGAAAGGAGACGTGATGCCCCGGTGGCGGGATCGAAAGTGCCGGGTGTTCCCATCAAGTCCTTCGCCGACCTTTAACAGAGAGCTGGCAGTATAAACGGGACCGCCCGGAGCATGGCTTAGAGCATTATTGAAAACAGGAGCAGTGCCGGCCGGCCCGGCTGGCGCAACTGCATATTTGAGATATCCATCAGCCCAACCGCCGGCGGCAGTAGCCGTGGTCTTGAATAATATGCACACGTCTTCGACATCGCGCGGTACCCATGTCTCGTTTCCTGCCGCATCTTTTTGCAGGTCCGTATTGTACAGAAGCATGTAGCTGCGGGGGGGGGCGGGCTTACTGCCCGTGCCTACGTAATGCATGCGCCAAGGGCCCTTAGTCTCGATTTCCGGTCCATCCTCACGGCGAAGCACGATCGAACTGCTGGTTTCCACCTCGTCGGAATCAATATGCGTTAAGGTCAGGGCAACCTCTTCAGAGGTCGCTGTCAGCGTGTGAGGGTCGCTTGGGTCCAAGACATGCACCTCGGGGTTAATCATCCTTTTTTCATCCCCGATTTGCTCCACCGTGGCATAGCGACCGTTATCCGCATAGAACCAGTACACGCCATCGCTGGAAGTGGTGATGGGATTTGCAAGTGGGGCAAGCCCTTCGGAGTCACTGTAAAGAGTGGCTAACGCAGCACCCGAGTAAACAAGGACTTGGGCACCTGATTTCGGGGCTCCGGAATCGAGGAAGAGCTGCCCGTAATGCTTCGCTTTGCCAGATGCGTTCCCTGTCCACACAAGGAGGGCGATCGCACAAAGAACAATCTTTGATGAAAGTGACTTTTTGCTATTACGGTCTAACATCGAAAATGCTCCCTGCTAAGGTATAATGGTAAGGCGTGAAGTGGTGCTTACCGTCCCTATGACTGCCCGGGGATCGACTCCCGCGGGAGCGGCAACCGCCTGCAGCGAACCCGCTCCCTGGGTAACAAGTAAATCACCTATGCTTACGGCCCCTGCCGTACTGGGAGCCATTCTCCCCGAAATCATAACGAATACGCGGGAACCGTCCTTTTTGTAAACCACCGCGGGATTCTCATCGGCAAACTTGCGCGGCTTGATCACGCCGAAAGGATCGGAAGGATCCAGTACGACCACATTCCCAACCTTTAGATTTCCTCCAGTATTATTCTTCACTTCGATTGCGAGTCCTTCGTACCCCCCGTTAAAAGCTTTGGCTGACATCTCTCCGTCCGCGGACACCCGGAACAGGGTTTCCATGACAGGCGAAGTAAGGGTAGTAAAAGAGTCGTTTCCATACTCGAGGGAATGATCCTCTCCGTTGATTCGAAACACGTAAGATTGATTTTTGATGGTCCGTTTTTTCCACGTGTTGGTTGTTTCATCCCAATCGGCGTTTAACGTCTGCGCCCAACCCTGTTTACCCTTGTTGACGATGATCCGGTATGGCGTTGGGGGATTATTAGCATCCGTGGATCCAGGCCGACCAAGTGACAATGCGTTGTTCCCACCATTCGTTTTCTCCCCTCTCTCGACGAGAGTAAGCGGAGGCGTATTGGAAGAAGATCGAATACTATGCGGAGCGTTGGGATTGATCAGGGTGACACCGGTTGAGGAATAATTGACAGAGGGGTGGGAGACATGAATATCGTATTCTCCATTGGCAACGTAGAAACGGAATTTGCCGTTCGCATCCGTAGTTATGGGATTAGGTCGTTCGATGAATTCGTCCGTGGTCGTTGCATAAACCACACTCTTTAGAGGCACCTCGGTCGCGCCCGCTTCAGCTTCCACGGTGACGTCCCATATCGAAACATTTCCATAGGCGGTATCAGACGACCTCGTCACGTCGACCATGACGTAACGTCCGACTGGATTGGAAACATGGATTTTTGCAGTACCCTTCGCATTGTCAGGAATGACCGCCGTCCGGTTTACAAAGTCCCACTTGTCAGCGACTCCGTAGAATTTTCGGTTCGGACTTTTCACACCGCCAGGCAGACCTTTACCCGTCGCAATGGTCTTCCATTTTTCGGGACCGCCACCTGCCTTGCCGTTCTTCTTCAAGCCCATGGCCATGGCTTGGGCCTCCGTCAGCAACCGTACCGTGTAGTCAACTGCGGCGGAATTCTGGAAGTCGACCCAAACGGATCGCAACGTGACGTCCGCTCCGCAATCGACCCAAATCCATTGGTGGCTACTGGAGGGCCGCCCGAAGGGAGGCAAAACGCCTGCTGCAGACGACCACCGCGTTCTTGGCTTGTCGTCAAAGGTCTGCTGGCCAGACAGGTTCCATCCGGTCGAGGAGACGTCGTGCGTCGCCGAGGTCAAGTCAAGGAAGGAAGCAAACTTCGTTGTGCCTGCGCTTTCACCTTTGAATAATTTCCCTTTGATTTTAGTCCCTGCTTCATAAACAAGCACTGATGCACCCGGAACTGGAGTACCCTTCTTCGACAACACAACGTCCGAGTAATATGCATGCGGTGGTTGTGCGAACACGTTGTCCGCCAGATGCACCATCATTCCCAATAAAAGCAGCAACTTTGTTCTTACCATTCGTTTCATGAATGTTTTGCGCTTATCAGGGGTTTCTCGTTGGTGTCGCTACTTCTTCCCTCTTTGCGTATTCTTCTCGATGAAAGCCCAGGTGGCCACTCCCCAGGCGTTTTCAGTCATGCAAATCGGGTTGTGCAGAAATTTCCTGGTGGGGTCTTTCTTGTTCAGGCAACAGGATCCTGCTGGGTAAGCGGCGATATCATTAGGCAATTGAAAGTAGTCATAGGAAATCTTCAGCTGGTCGAGGGAGTCCCGAAACTTCCTGGTGTTGAGTCCCCCCTGTACCAAACGCAGCTTGAGGGATTCTTGGATCGCCTTGGTTTTCTTCCCATATTCAGGCACGTAATTGCGGGCCTGGGGATCGTTGAAACTGGTCCCACCTCCCGCGTCCAGAGCCACGGAAGTCGAGAAAAGATCAAGGTGCTTGGCTCCCCAATAGATCGAGCCGGCCGCCCCCATGGAAAAACCCATGATGGTTCGTGCGCCACGATTCCGGGTAAGAGCGTGTTCCTTTTCGAGATATGGAAGGAGTTCCTTGAGGACGTTGGTTTCCGGTCGTTTGTCCCTGGCCCCGTCCCGCCACACCGTACCTCCGTATTTTTCCGGAAAGACGACGGCGAAGTCTCCTATTTTGCCAGCCTTACGGGCGGCCTCGTAGCTTTGCATGACCTGGGAGGAGGCATTGCCCCCACCTGCGCCATGAAGAAAAATGATGAGCGGGTAGGGGCCCTTTTCCTTGGCGTGCTCAGGGGGGAGGTACAAGGTGTAGATGATCTCATCACCGGTGACGGGTCCGTTGTAAGTGAGATTCTTTCGGTACTGGCCCTGGTGAACGCCCGACTCGGCTTGAGCCTGCATGACGCAAAGCCCAAAAGCGGCGAAACTTAAGACAAGAAGAAATTTCATGGAACGATTAGTATCTCCACTCTTGCCCCGCCCGATGCTCTTTTAGGCCAGGAACTGTTTGATCGGGCCGGTTTGATCGTGGCCGAATTTAGTCAGGCCGGTATCCAGGGCTCCATAGTGCTCGATTGGGTTGCCATAGGCATTGAGCAAGGTGGTGTAAAAGTTTCCGAGGGTACTGTGACCGGCTTGCCCGTAGTTGGGCAGGCGAACGTATTGGCGGCGCAAGTCGACGCGGGTATTGTCTCCGGCCAAAACGACGAAGGGATACTCGGTTCCATGAGAGTGATGGGTTTCGCC
>CEUU01027697.1_pt1 | contig 12568 bp, 10 predicted proteins | sample 531321 | NCBI WGS metagenome assembly CEUU01 (sample SAMEA2622658, study PRJEB7988) | marine metagenome | isolation source: saline water (ENVO:00002010), including
TGGCGGTGCAGTGATCTTCAACATAGAGATGATCACGCACCTGCGATCCGTCTCCATAAACGGGCAGTGGTAAGTCGTCAATTGCATTGGTCACAAACAGCGGGACGCGCTTTTCTGGGTATTGGTAGGGACCAATATTGTTGGAGCAGCGCGTAATCAGCGTCGGCAGTTCATGCGTAATTTGAAAAGACCGCACGAGGAATTCAGCACTGGCCTTACTCGCCGAATAGGGACTTCTCGGCTCAAGAGGCCATTCCTCTGTCCATTCGCCCTCGTCTATACTCCCATAGACTTCGTCTGTGCTCACCTGTAAAAAACGTTCAACACCGTGCAAACACGCGCAGTCGAGTAACGTGTGAGTACCATTAATATTAGTCTGTACGAATTCTGCTCCTCCCATAATCGAGCGGTCAACGTGGGTCTCAGCCGCAAAATTGACCACGTAATCGACTTCTCGTATTAGAGGTTCGACCACCTGCGCATCGCATATATCGCCTTCGACAAAACGATAACGCGGATCTTCTTCAACCCCTATCAGGTTAGCGAGGTTTCCCGCATAAGTGAGCTTATCAAGATTTACGATGCGATAATCAGGGTATTTTTCCAACACATACTGGACAAAGTTACTGCCAATAAAGCCGCAACCCCCAGTGACCAACATTGTCTTCATAAAAAACATCCCATCTGTAAAAAAACGGAAATCTCAGCGCGTAGATTGGTTTGAATGCACTAAGGAAAACGGACCGCAACAACCGCCGAACAATGCGCATTCAAAAACGCTTAGAGAAGAGAGCGTACGAGGCACGTGTCGGGCGATAAATCCAACCTCTGAAGACCCACTACAATAGAGCAGGCACTATCAATTGTCAAGTTGAACACGGAGCGATAAAACGGGCAAAATTCTGTGCGCATAACGCAGCCATCTCTTCGACTTCGTGGCCGCGCAAGCGCGCCATACACTCAGCAACTTCGCGCACGCGCAGCGGATGCCCTAGACGACCGCCGATTGCGATGGGCGCATCAGTCTCCAGCAGCAGCAATTCATCGGAAATCTCAAGCGCCACTCGCTGCGTTTGCTCATCGTTTAGCACGGTTGGACCAACCGACACATAGATCCCTTCGTCATTGCAAATCCGGACGAGCTTACGCGATTGAGTAAACCAGTGCATCTGCGCATTAAGACCCGTATTGCGACGAAATGCAATGGCCCGTTCCATGGTTTGCCGCAGGCAGCGTCGAGCATGCAGATTAACCGGTTTCGCACAGCGAGCCGCCAGGTCTAATTGACGTATTAGAACCTCTTCCTGCAACAGCTGATCTACGCGTTCTGTTGCCCATTTATGATCGAGCCCAACCTCGCCCAGTTCATCGGCTTGAGGTAGGATCTCTTCGAGTCGCTCGAGCGCGCCATGAACAGTATCGGAATTCTGTACTACCCACACTGGGTGTAAGCCCAATCCCGCAAGCACGGTCGTGGGATGCTGCTGCTTCAACTCTAGCACACGCAACATAGATTCAGGATCTTCAGATACGACAACTAAGCGCGTTACGCCCCGTTCGGACGCTGCTTTTATAACCGCCTCGGCATCATCGAACTGATCCAAATGGCAGTGCGTATCTACGAGCATTAGAGCAAACCAGCGGTCTCATCAAAACCCAGCATCAAATTGAGGCACTGAACGGCATTGCCCGAAGCACCTTTACCCAGATTGTCGAGGCGCCCCACAAAAACCAAGCCCCGCTCGTCTCCCCACACAGACAGCTCGACGTAGTTGCCGTAGCTGAGTTTATCCAAGTCTAAAAAAGATCCGCGCAGTTCCTGGTCGCTCCGGTCGGGGTCAATCAGTTGCACCATCGGCGCGTCTCTATACTTTGCACTCCATATCGCATAGACATCGGCCATATCAACGCCAGTGTGGGTAAAATGGGCCGATGGAATAGGTATGCTAACGATCATACCACAAAACGCATGCACAACCGATGGCGTGAAGAGCGGAGCCCGATCAGCCAGACTAAACTTCCACATTTCGGCCACGTGCTTGTGCTCTCCCGAAAGCCCATACAGGCTAAAAGGTAAACGTACATCGCCTTCGCGTGTGGCGGTAGCAGTCGCTTCGTAAGCCTCAATCATCTTGCGCCCTCCACCCGAATACCCTGAGACGGCATTGATAGTCAGCGGGGCATCACGACACAGTACACCCGCTTCTATAAGTGGGCGTACTGCGAGAATAAAGCTAACTGGATAGCACCCGCAGTTCGCAACTCTAGGCGCGCTCCTAATAGCATCCCGATGGTTGGAGCCGATCTCAGGCAGGCCATACACCCATTGGGCGTTGACGCGACGCGCTGTGCTCGTATCAATGACGCGCGTGTCGGGATTTTCTATTAGTTTAAGCGCCTCGGCGGCAGCATCGTCTGGCAGACACAAAATAGCCAAGTCTACTTGGTTAAGATGCTCGGCACGCGCTGCAGCGTTTTTGCGATCCGCTTCGGGAATTAGCACCACGTCAACATCGTCGCGCCCGTATAGCATCTGTCGAATTCTAAGCCCTGTCGTACCTTCCTGACCATCGATAAATACTCGCGCTTTTCTCATACTGCTTCCTTATAACTTTTATTATAGAAAATAATTATTTAGTCATAAATACAGTTAATTGTTCACAGAAACAACCGCTATAAATCCGAAAAAGCCATGCGCAGCGGTGCAGTGCGCATGGCTTTTTCATCGAGGTCTCTGCATGATACGCCGTGCTATTCTGCATCGCTTTCGATATCGCGATCTCCTAATTCTACGCGGCGCACGCGGTACAAAATCTCCTCCAGTAGAGATCGGTTAGTCGCGATAAGGTCCGCCATGACGCCGGTGAGAAACATCTGGAACCCAGCCAGCAACAGAATAGCTGCTAGAATAAGCGACTGCACGTGCAACATACCGTGTTCCGTAAAGAAGAAGAAGTAGAGAAAACGTATCCCTAACAGGAAACCGAGCACAAAGGTGAAAGATCCAAATAGAGCGAAGATCTTCAGCGCCTTATATCTAGCGTAGGCACGCAAGCTGATTGATCCCGAGCGAAAGACAAACTCTCCTATGTTGGAAAACAGGCGAGATTCGCGCAGTTTGGGATTGGTGCGGATGGGCACCGACACGACGGAAAGGCGCTTCTGACCAGATTCGATTACGTGTTCGGCCGTATGATCGAAATCGGTGAAAGTCGACAACTGCATCGCCACATCGCGACTAAACGCGCGAAAACCGCTGGCCACGTCTGGAATGGACAAATCGGCGAGGCGACTAATGACGCGACTTCCAACGCTTTGCAGATGGCGTTTTACGGTAGAGAAGTGGGCAATATCTCCGGTCTGACGATCGCCAACAACCAAATCGGCTCGCCCGTCGATAATCGGTGCCACTAGTTTGTCGATATCACCGCCGAAATACTGATTATCCCCGTCCGTATTAATGATGATGTCAGCCCCTAAACGCAGGCAGGCATCAAAACCCGCTTTGAATGCATGGCCTAGCCCTCTGTTCTGAGGAAAACGTAGCACGTGATCTACACCACATTCACGCGCCACTTCGCTCGTGCGATCCGTCGATCCATCGTCTATAACTAAGACCTCTACTATATCGATACCGGGAACTTCACGTGGTATATCGCCGATGGTCGCCGGCAATGTCTCTTCCTCGTTTAGGCAGGGGATCTGCACAATCAGTTTCAAATTATTCTCTGCTCTCTCTCAGGTTTAATACCCCTGGGTCTACGCGCCGACCAGCCTAAACAACTTCGGAAAAATGGTATAGCCTTCTAGTATCTACTAGCTGTTTTTAGCCATGTGCGCCTGCACGAGTTCGATCATCTCGTCGTCATTTGTCGACGATGCGACCATCGCCTTGAATTCTCCAACCGTTATTTTCACTTCCTCCAGGAAGCGTTGATCAGCCGCTCACGGGAATACGTAATCACCGATTCGTCCATCATTAACTGCGCGCGCTTTATCCGCGATACGAGCAAGCCAAGGAATTCCTCCTATGACCATGCCTCGCGCACGCGGCTTAAAATCGAGTATTTCCCAATCGCTCATTGTCACTCCTCTCGCTTATGTAGTGCAAAAACGGCCCGAAGACTACCTATCTGTTCGTCGTTACTCAATGGCGTGCCCAGCGTATCTGCCAAAACCTGCAAACGCTGCGGTGGATTTTGCCAAGCGCGCAGCAAAGCGGCATGAGCAAACTCGGTCGGTCGGTCTAAAGCCGCACAGAGGGTTGCTGCTGCATTGAGCAGGAAAATAACTTGATGCCCATCTAAGGCACGCAAGGCGTTTGAGCCCTGCAATTCTCCGTATAAACAGGCTGCACGCGCGTCGAGTAGCGAGCGCATAACGCCCCGATCGTATCCGCCTCCCATGCAGGTAGTATACTGCACAAGGCGACGTTCCGTCCAGTCCCAACTCAACTTTGAAAATTCTATAAAAAACGCTTCCTCTTGCGGCGATACTACGATATTGCGCGCGTTGTAGTCACTGCTACCCAACGCGGTCGAGCGCAGGGCCAACTCGGCACCTATCTGCCCAATAAGAGAGCGTATATCTGCAGTCATGGGAGGGCGTTCAACGCGACATAATAGCGCTTCTGCACCCCAAACGGCTCGCTGACAGGCCGACGCCCAACGATCAGTTAGAGACGCCATGTCTCCCCCTGGCGCCACGCACGCCGCCCAACGATCAGACTGGCGTGCCAACACCGCATCTATTGCACATTGGTTGCGCAACAGACCGTCGATTAGTTTCACACCGTCAGCGGACAATCGCTGCCCCCAGTCGTCAAGCGTTTCATTGCCGACCCACTCGTAAAAAGCAAAAAATGCTTTTTCATCTAGGGCGATTAGGCGTGGGACGCGACAGCCTGCTTCAGCCAAAGCATTAAGCACTTCGCGCTCTACTTGCAGCACGTCATAGCGCTTGCCTAGGGTCAGCGGAGCAAAAGGATGGTATTTAGCAACCCGTCGAACCGAGCCAACACGCAGCGACCAAACGCCTGATGCAATAGATTGGACTGCGCTGATGTCCTCCCCCAACAACTCGGGGACACAACGCTGCAAATAAACTTCCGCTTCCCCATATGCATCCACTATGCTTCTTCTGCCTCGAATACGATAATTTGTGCGACAACTTTACCCGCTTGGTTGTTGCGCTCGGCGTGTTCATTCATGGCGAAGAATAAGACTCCCTCACGGCGGCATATGAGATCACAGCGAGCACCCACGGCAAAAGCTTCCCCATCGCCAATGCGCGCAATAAGCGCACCAACGTTAGTACCTGGCATGTGATAGCCCTGCCCTGCGGGAAATTTGTAGAGCCCATCGGCACCGCACCAAGCAACCTGATCGCGCATGTCGGGCGACCACGTCTCTTCGGCATCGATAACGATTCGCTGCCCGCTCTTCGCGCGAATTAACGAATCCTGCCATTGCGGACTCGGGCGTATTGTGCGCATAATAGTAACAGCCATACACTCTCCTTAAGGGTTTCGATCAGCATTCTTCTCACAGGGTGGGATAATTAATGGATGCCTTCACTCGTGTCAACAAGTGATCTCGTAAACTGGACGCAGCATAAATTTGTTAGATCGGCAATGGGATAGACCGCCAATGAACATCCCGGAGAACAACTTAGATTTACTACACTCCCTGCTACAAATCCCCTGCCCATCCGGTCGCGAAGAGCGCATGGCCGCATTCATTAGCCAATCCATCGAGGCACTTGGATTTCCAGCTCACAGCGACGCGCAGGGCAACGTATGGACGCTAGTTGACGGTAGCGACAAGACGGCCGGCGCCGTCGCCATGGCTAGCCATATGGACGAGATCGCCATGGTCGTACACGCCATCGAAGACGACGGCACGCTGCGCGTTCAGCGCAGCGGGGGCTTGCACCCATGGAAGTTGGGGGAAGGACCGGTCGTGCTAGTGGGCGACGATGAGAATTTGGTTCCTGCCCACCTTGGCTTTGGCTCTGGCCACACCAACGATCCAGAGGATCCCATCGCACAATTTGCCAGCGGCTCGCGCGGCATTCAGTGGTCTCACTGCCATGTGATAACCGGACTTACAGCCGATCAACTCCGCGCGCGTGGCGTCCGCATCGGCACGTGTGCCGTGCCCGACAGCGCGGTTCGCGGTCCGCACATTTTCGGGCCAGAAAAAGACCCACTCGTCTCGGCGTGGATTCTCGACAACCGAGGCGGCACGCTCACCCTACTGCGCCTACTAGAAAAGATTGAGCGCAGTGGTTTGCAGCCTACAAGGTCCCTCTACCTCTGCTTCATGGTCCAGGAAGAGGGGGGACTGCTCGGAGCAAAAGGCTGGGCCCATCGCAATCCGGTCGAAACTTTTATTGCTGTAGATTCCTCTCCGATTCCGCGCGGGTCGCAGCTAGCGTTAGACGGCCGCCCCGCCACATGGTCCAAGGACTCAGGAGCTCATTTTCATCAGGGTCTCATAGGCGAACTAGCGCGCGCAACGCAGCGAGCAGGCAGCGAGTTACAATATGCCGTCTACGGCGCAGCTGCCTCCGATGCTACGGGCGTCCTCCAAGCAGGCATGGCGGCACGCGCTGCCACCATTGGCTACCCGCGTGCCAACTCACACGGCTATGAAGTGTGTCGTTTAAGCGTGTTTACACACTTAGTTAACGCGCTTTTTACCTATGTAGAAGATCTCGTTTGAATCTCGACATACTCAAAGGTCAACGCATCGCACTCGTCGGGTTTGGGTTAGAGAATCAGGCGCTGGGCCAACTACTCTGTGCCCGCGACATACCCTTCGCCGTTTGCGATGCCCGCCCCGCCGACAGCGGCCTGACCAACGACTGGCCCTCCGTAGTCTCCTGGAACACGGGCCCCACATACCTGGACGAGCTTAGGTCGTATGATCTGCTCGTTCGCACGCCGGGCATCAGTCCTCTTCATCCGCGCCTGCAGCAAGCCGCTACGCACGGCGTTCGCGTCACAACTCAAATGCAGCTCTTTTTCGCTACCTGTCCGTGTCCCGTCATCGGAATAACCGGAACCAAGGGCAAAGGAACGACGACGCTGCTTTTGGCCGATATAATGAAAGCGGGGCAGTCGCGTCGCATACACGTCGGAGGCAATATGGGTCAACCACCCATCGCCCTTCTCGATTCGATGCAAAGCGAAGATCTCGCGCTGCTAGAAATGTCGAGCTTTCAGCTGCAAGATTTACCGTATAGTCCGCAGACCGCACTCGTTCTTTCCGTTACCCAAGACCATCTCGATTACCACGCGAACCTAGAAGAGTACGTCACAGCCAAGCGCAATATCGCCACTCATCAACGCCCTGGTGATCTGCTCATATCTCATGCCGACTGCGCTACGGCACAAACGTTTAAGGACTATTCTCCGGCACACCACTGGTCTTTTAGCGCAAGAAGATCCGTAGCAGTGGGTGCGTGGAGCACGGACCGGCGCATTTGGATGCGCCTTCCGGGTGACTCACCGATTGAGATCTGCGATAGAGCACATCTGTCTCTCCCCGGCGTACACAACCTTGAAAACGCCTGCGCAGCCGTTACAGTTGCAGGTGCATTCGGCGTCAAGCCTGATTCTATTGCTCAAACTCTTTCCAATTTTCGCGGCCTCCCGCACCGGCTACAGCACGTGGGCCAACGGGCCGAGATAGACTATTACAACGATTCGCTAGCAACGACGCCTGACGCCGCCATCGCAGCGGTGCGCGCCTTAGAACAGCCCATAGTCCTTATAGTGGGAGGTGCCAGCAAAAAGGCCGACTTTGGCCATCTCGCCCAGGTCATTGCCGACGCCTCCGTGCGCGGTGTTCTATTGCTGGGGGAAGAGGGACCACGCATTGGAGAAGCCCTGGCAAATTCGAACTATACAGAGCATCGTCATCTGTGTGCGAGTATGGAAGAGGCGGTTACGAAAGCAACTGAATGGGCACAGGCCGGAGACGCCGTCGTGCTGTCTCCAGCCTGCGCTAGCTTTGATATGTTTTCCGACTACATAGAACGAGGTGAATGCTTCAAGAGAGCCTGTGGCTTGGTCGAATTATAGCGATCAAATGTTGTAGTGCAAACCGCACTCTTTTCTATCGTCTATATCATCCAACTGATTAAACCAACGCCAGCGCCCCGCGCGCTTATCTTCGCCGATTCGCGTCGGCGTCGCGCAGATGATGCATCCAAAAGATGGATAGCCCTGTTCGTATAGCGGATGCGTTGGCACGTCGTTTTCGCGCATAAAGTACGCCAGTTCCTCATCGCTCCAATCAACCAGCGGGTTGAGCTTGACGATTTTTCGCTGAGTACCGTATTCGCCGATTAATTCAACTTTCTTTGCAGTGTCTTTTCGGTGGGTGGATTGGTCCCAACGCTGGCCTGAAATCCAGCAGTCAGCGGTCTTTAACATTTCGTTACGCGGCTTGGTTTTGCGCACGTCACAGCAGTGCTCTTGCTTTTCCTTAGAATCGAAGAACAGGTATTCACCAAACCGATCAACCATACGCTGCAGGTGCGCAGGCTTGGGTTGCCATATTTCTATCGCACATCCATAGCGTTCTTTTACCTCTTCCATGAATTCATACGTTTCAGGATGCAACCGCAATGTATCTAAGGTCGCAAAACGCATCTCCAAACCCTGTTCGATAGCCATGTGTAGCATAGCCATCCCCGTGTTTTGAAAGCTCGTAGCTAACACGGCGCAACGAGGGAACGCTTCGCTAGCCCAGCGCAGCATGCTAGCAGCTTCCATCTCTTCCCACGAGATGCTGTTGACTCGCTCCTCAAGGAGTCTATTTTTTTCTTCTAATTCTTTGCTTTCCAATTTTTTGCTCGCGATTATAATCGCTCTTGCTGAACATTTCCAGCGGTCTTTACAGCACGATGTGGAGACAAAATATAATATAGATGCTGTGACATCTTTGCAAAGATGTATCCTATGTCATCACCAACGGCAGTATATGTATTGTTCTGGGACGGCGAATGCCCTTTTTGCAAGCGCTGTGTCGACTGGGCGCTAAAAAAGGGAGGACACGCGCTCCACGCGATACCGTATCAACAGGCGACAGACCCGCCCATGGACAAAGATTTACAGCACGCCTGCAGCAGCGCTGTTCATCTGTCTCATCCCAGCGGTAAAATAGAGCGCGCAGGGCGAGCCTGTCTTACCGTTTTGTCGCTAATGGGATACGGCCGCCTCTCAGACTTGCTACGCTCTTGGCCTCTGATCTTACTTGTAGAACTCGGCTACTGGCTAGTTGCCCATAACCGTTCGTTTTTTTCTCGTTTCATATTTCGCCCTTGAACATCGGTCACAATACACAGTTGCCCTACATCGCTGCGAAGACGCATACCTGAATGACAAAAAAACAGTTGATAGAAACGGCCTCTGAGCGCGTACAGAAGGCTATTTCAAACCTGTTGCGTTCAGACTACCTACTCCTGTGCGCCTATGCAGACATCGATGCGCAAGGGCGCTTTGCACGCGAGTGGATCGCCCTTACAGACGAACGCGTGCTGCTTTTGAATGAAGAGACACTCCGCGCTGAATCTGTACCCCTATTAGACATACGCAACAGCCAAACGGAACCCCTGGTCGGCGGGGGCCGCCTGGTCATTCAACGGAGGCACGCGGCAGCCATCAACCTTTATTACAGCAGTTCACGGGCAGCAGTATTTTCCGAAGTTGCACATGCATTAGAGCAGCTGCTGGCAGGCGAACCACTTTCCATCAACACACAGTTAGACCGTCTACGCTGCGTTGACTGCCAACGCCTATTACCAGAAAAAAACGGTATTTGCCCTGCGTGTATTAAAAAGGGCGAGACCCTAAAGCGCATCACGCACTACTTGCTGCCCTACAAAGCCAAGTCTGCTCTGCTGGCTTTTTCATCGGCGGCTATAACAGCCGCCGAGTTGGCGCCTCCGCTGATCACCAAGCACATCGTGGACGACGTATTAGTCCCGTCCGGTGACAGTCCTGCTCCCATCGACCAACGGCTGGCTCTTCTTCTCTGGCTCGTCCTTAGCCTTGTCTGTATTCGCGTGATGAGCTGGGGCTCCGAGTGGGTACACGGCTGGATCATGTCGTGGATCGGTGCGCAGGTTACGTCAGATATTCGATCTCAGCTATACCGACGCTTAGAGATGCTCTCGCTACAGTTTTACGACAAGCGCAAAGTCGGTGCGCTCATATCGCGCGCCACCCGCGACGCCGGTATGTTGCAAGAATTCCTAGTCGACGGATTGCCCTACTTAATAATAAACGGCCTAATGGTTCTTGGAATCTTTGGCTTCCTACTGTGGATGAGCCCGAGTTTGAGTCTGTACATAATGCTCCCCGTGCCCATCCTCATGGTTTGGGGCATCGTGTTCTGGAAGCGCATGCGCGGCTACTTTAACCAGTGGGGGCAAGTCTGGTCAAATCTGACAGACCACACGGTCGAAACGCTGACGGGCATCCGCGTAGTTAAGGCATTTGCCCAAGAAAAGCGCGAAATGGCGACCTTCGCCAGACACAACCACCGCGTTCGGGAGGTCGCCGTCAGCACGGCGATCAACAGAGGCGTTTTCTTTGCTACGATTACGTTTCTCACTGGGCTCGGTATGCTAATGGTCTGGTTTTTTGGTGGCCAGCAGGTCTTGACAGACGAGATAACGCTGGGCACCCTCTTGGCCTTCTACTCCTACATGTGGCTGTTCTACGGACCGTTGGAGTGGTTTGGACAGGTTAATGATTGGATGACGCGGGCCTTTGCTGGGGCCGAACGCATCTTTGAAATTATCGATACGGATCCCGAAGCCTACGAGAATCCGCACGCCCTACGAATGCCGAAAATGCAAGGAGGAATATCCTTTCATGGAGTGCGCTTCGGTTACGACAAGAGCAAACCCGTTCTCAACGGAATTGACTTAGATCTCAAACCCGGTGAGATGGTGGGCCTCGTCGGCAGGTCCGGCGTAGGGAAAACCACTACAATCAACCTTATCGCTCGCTTTTACGACCCAGATTATGGTTCGATATCCATAGACGGAACCGACATACGACAGATCGACCTGCGCGATTTACGTTCACAGATTGGCATAGTTCTGCAGGAACCCGTACTCTTTTCCGGAACAATTGCCGAAAACATCTGCTACGGAAAACCGAGCGCGACGTTCGACGAAATTATGCGTGCGGCCCGAACAGCCAACGCACACAACTTCATTATTAACAAGGTCGACGGATACGAGACGCAGGTTGGCGAAAAGGGAGCGGGGCTATCCGGCGGAGAGCGCCAGCGCGTATCTATCGCTCGCGCCATCCTGCACGACCCACGCATCCTCATCCTAGACGAGGCGACCGCTTCGGTCGACGTACAAACTGAGAAGCAAATTCAGGAAGCAATGGGCCATCTGTCCAGGGGTCGCACGACCATCTCCATTGCCCACCGCCTTTCCACCCTCCGCGATGCCGATCGCCTCATCGTCTTGGATGAGGGCCGCATAGTCGAACAAGGTAGCCATGCGGAACTGATGGAAAAACGCGGCGTATTCTACGATCTCGTTCAGTTACAGCAGGCCGTCGCTCAAATTATTGCCATAAAAGAATGACAGTATCCGCTTTCATAGAGGATGTGCCGGACGAAATCGCCGGCAAGGTACGGGCTTCCGCTGGCGCCAAAGAACGGGCTCTAATACAGGTGGCTACCGACATGGCCGGGCGCGCGTCCTTTGGCAAGCGCTTCTTGGTCGTAACCGATCAACGCCTCTTGCTACTCGACTCTGCAACGGACGATGTCGATATACCGCTAACGCAGATAGAGCAAGTGCGATCAGACGCCCTGATCGGCGGCGGATGTTTGGAAATCGAACTCCGCGACGGCGCGCCCGTACGCGTGTACTACTCCAACTCGCTAACGCCCAAATTTGCCGAGGTTGCTGAGGGCATCGAACTGCTAATCCAAGGCGAAGATCCCAACCTACCGCTTGAACTCGATCGCACGCACTGCGCCCAGTGTAGCCGATTGCTGCCCGAGAAAGGCGGTATATGCCCGGGATGCATAAGAAAGAGAGACACTCTCAAGCGTCTGCTGAGCTATATGATACCTTACAAGGCACGCGCCCTACTCCTTGTCGGTCTCACGCTCGTTACGGCGCTAATTGAGCTCGTCCCACCCTATATCGCCAAACACATCATAGACGACGTGCTTACAAAAGACGGTGATCTCGGCCTCCTCTATTTATACGTCGGTCTGCTGCTGGGGTTAGCCGTTATCCGGTGGATCGGCAACGTAGTGCGAAGATGGCTCAATACGTGGGTAGGATTCCGAGCCATGGCCGACCTACGCGCCGATCTATTTCGTTCTATGCAATTTCTCCCACTGCGTTTTTACGACAAGCGCAAAGTCGGTTCTCTAATATCGCGAATGAACAACGACTCCGATCAGGTTGAGGGCTATCTGATCTTTGACGCGCCTTTTGTGCTATCCAATGCAACCATGATTGTCGGCATTCTCACCCTGCTTTTCTATATGAATTGGCAGTTAACGCTCTA
>CEUU01022470.1_pt1 | contig 12556 bp, 13 predicted proteins | sample 531321 | NCBI WGS metagenome assembly CEUU01 (sample SAMEA2622658, study PRJEB7988) | marine metagenome | isolation source: saline water (ENVO:00002010), including
CGCTGTGGGTTGCCAAGGTATGTTGTGCTCATAGCTTGCGCTGGTTATCAGGTGAATTGTAAATAATTCAGAAACCATGCCCGGGAACGGTAGCTAAGGGAAGGGCAACATTTAGATTTCGCAATGGGAGAGGGCGGTCAAAAGCGGACGTTGAGGTTGATTATTTAGGTGGATTTTTTATGGGGTTGAGGGCTTACAATCCAGAAATATATGATGCCTACTTCACGGGTATTGAGGGAGAGGTAGATTTCTACGTCGAAGAGGCGATGGATTGTGGTGGACCGGTATTAGAGTTAGGCTGTGGCACGGGGCGTGTTTTGCTGCCGATTGCCCGCAACGGCATTGAAATTACAGGTCTCGACATAAACTGTGACTTGCTCACTTTGCTCCGCAGAAAGCTAGGTAGAGAGGAAAGAGAGGTTGCCGACAGGGTTCACGTTCTTGAAGCGGATATGACTGCCTTTCACTCAGAAAAGCGGTATAAAATCGTTATAGCACCGTATCGAGCGTTCCAGCATCTACTAACCTCAATTGATCAGCAGAAGGCGTTAGACTGTATCCATCAGCATTTAGATAGTGGAGGGCGGTTTGCATTCAACGCATATGATCCCCTATTGGAAATCGCTCGGGAAGGATTTGCACTCCCCTTACGCAAGGACTGCGATTTTACTGATCCGTCTACGGGACATACAGTTTCGGTCTATTTTAGTCGGCACTACGATCCTGAACTGCAAATCCTTGAGCAGGAATTTACTTTCGAGGAATTTGATCAGAGCGGTGAGTCAAAACGGCGTTGGGTTAATCTGTTGTCCCTGCGCTGGACGCCGCACGGGGAAATGATCCACTTGCTGGAAAGAAGTGGCTTTCGAGTGGACGCGCTTTACGGTGATTTTACTGGTGAACGATATGTCGGCTATGGTGAGCAAGTATGGGTGGTTACAAAGATATGAAACGATATAAGCACATCGTTTGGGACTGGAATGGAACGCTGATGGATGACTTATGTCTGTGCTTAAATATTGTCAATAAAATGTTGTTGTGTAGGGGTTTAGATGTAGTTGATCGCGTTAAGTATCGAGAGGTTTTCGGATTTCCTCTTCGCGATTATTGCATTCGTATTGGGTTTGATTTAAAGCGCGACCCATTCGAACGACTAAGCGATGAATTCAATGATATGTATGAGATGCGGCGGTGTGAATGCACTTTGCAAGAGGGGGTCGTTGATCGACTGAGTGAGTTGAAAAATATGGGCATCCAGCACACTCTGCTCTCGGCCTACGGGCAGGAGAGGCTGGTTGAAATTGTAGAATTTTATGGGCTTTCTTCGCTCTTCTGTGAAGTTTGGGGCTTAGACAATAGCTACGGTGAAGGCAAGGTCGAGCGGGGTCAACGCTGTATGGGAGAATTGGATTGGCAACCGTCAGAAATACTCTACGTAGGAGATACACTGCACGATGGCGAAGTGGCTAGAGCTATGGGGGTAGACTGCGTGCTTGTTTCGCACGGTCACCAAAGTCGACAGCGTCTCAGTCAGGGCGTATATCCCATAGTAAATAGTTTGGACGAGGTGCGATCTTATGTCGTGCCTGATGTGTAGGTTGCGATGACGGACTGCATGTTGCGATCTTGGTGTGAGGTTAGCCAAGCGGCTTTAGAGGCCAACGTGAATGTGCTGCGTCGAAGATTAAGTCCAACGGCGAAACTCGGCGTGGTGGTGAAGAGCAATGCATATGGACACGGAATATTACTCTGCGCAAAAGTCTTTTTGAACGCCGGCGTAGATTGGCTTATTGTCAATTCAATAGATGAGGTTGAGACGCTGAGAGAAGGCGATGTAGAGGCACCCATATACCTGTGCGTGCAGCCTGCTCCCTTTCAAGCAGACCGTGTTGTAAAAAGCGGAGCGCGTATTGCTCTGTGTAGCTTGGAGGTTGCGACTGCCATAGCCGCAGCCGCCCAGCGTCAAGGCCGGGTGGTTCAGTGTCATATAAAAGTGGAGACGGGGACGAATAGGCAGGGGGTCTCTGGCGACGAATTGACCGACTTAGTACGGTTGGTGGGACGATTGGATGGGCTAATCATAGAGGGTCTGACTACGCATTTTGCAGATGTTGAAGATACGACCGATCACAGCTTTGCCGAAGGGCAGATAAAAGCATTGGCTACTGCCGTCTCGACCGTGCGGGAGCAAGGTGTAGAGGTGCCTATGGTGCATGCTGCCAATTCAGCGGCCACGCTCATGTGGCCTGAAACCCATCTCGATTTAGTGAGAGTGGGCATTGCTGCTTATGGCTTGTGGCCATCCAAGGAGACTTATGTGGCTGCGTTGCAGCGCAGTAGAGAGGTGGAACAACTCTGTCCCGCTCTAAGCTGGAAAGCACGTATAGCTCAGATTAAAGAGGTCCCAGAGGGCGGATACATAGGGTATGGGCGCACCTTTCGCGCTCCGCATTCTATGCGCATTGCCATTGTGCCGCTTGGATATTATGAGGGATATGATCGTCGTTTGTCCAACTTGGGCCATGTCTTGGTAGAAGGGGTGCGTGCTCCCGTTCGAGGGCGCGTGTGCATGAATATGTTTATGATAGATATCACCCATTTAGAAGCTGCACATCTAGGACAGGTTGTAACGCTGATGGGGCAAGATAGAGAAGAGGCGGTGAGCGCAGAAATGTGGGGTGATTGGTTGGGGAGCATACACTACGAGGTAATTAGCCGAATACATACAGATCAGGTGCGCCTTCTGCGTACCTCAGAAGGCACACTTTGCTCTCTGGAGGAATGGAAGCATGATGGATAAACCCTGGCGTGGCATGATGTCTATTGTGGTAACGCCCTTTACTCGCACCTACGAGCTGGATGAACAGGGGCTAAAGAAATTGGTTCGATTTTGCATTGAGGCCGGGGCAACTGGCTTGGTGGGACCGGCCAATGCAAGCGAATTTTCCACCCTGTCAGATGACGAGCGGAGGAGATGGATTGACATTGTGGTTAGTGAGGCGGCCGGCCAAGTTCCCGTAGTCGCTTCAGTTACCTCTGGCCACACCTTACCAGCCGTTGCGCTCTCCTGCTACGCGGAGCGGGCAGGCGCAGCAGGAATTATGTCTATGCCGCCCCACATTTTACATCCAGATTCTGAGGAGTGCTTTGCATTTTACCAAGCTCTTAACGCGGCAGTGACCCTTCCTATTTGCATACAGAATTTCAACAATCCGATTGGCACCCCAATGGCCTCTCAGTTGCTGGCGCAGATGTGTGCCGAGTTGGAGCGTGTGGTTTATATCAAAGAGGAAACGTCTCCGGAACCGAGACAAATAACCCATACAATAAAAGCGGCTCAGGCTGGATGTCTCGGTGTGTTAGGTGGGCAAGGGGGTATATACATGATTGACGAACATCGGCGTGGAGCCTGTGGCAATATGCCGGGATGTCATACCACAGACATATTAGTCGAGATCTGGAATCAGCTGGAAGCTGGAAATGAACAGAGTGCCCGTATTATCTTTAATCAGATACTTCCTCTCATGAATTATGAGCGTCTCTACGGCGTTGCGGTTTATAAATACGTGCTGCACCGAAGAGGCTTAATTGACACCTCTCTGCGCCGCGCGCCAGGCGGGGATATGGACGATTATGACATCGTAGAGTTGGAGAAACTGTGGCCGAGCGTCGAGGCGCTTTTTCGAATTTAGATGGTGGACTTAGAATCGATTCTCAGAGCAATCGACCGGGACGGCTTTCACGTGCTCTCTAGTGTAATATCTGAAGGTGAAGTATGTGAAATTGGCCTGCAGGTTGTGCGTGCACAAGCCGATTTTCAAGCGATCTCAAACCCAGAAAGAGCAAACGCGGTCCCGAGGACACAGGATTTGTGCGCAGGGCGTGCGCAGTATGCGTCAGGTGATTAATGCAACACAGTGTTTTGCTCTCTTTTTAGCCAGTTCAGAAATTCTAGCGGTCGTGACTGTGCTTTGGGGCCCTGGGGCGCGGATCTCTTTCAAAGATTGTGTTATAAATCAGCCGGGAAATGAGCGCGGCTATTGGCATGCAGACTGGCCTCATAACCAGACCAATGCCGGCCATGTCCCAGCGCCTTATCCCGATGTCATACTGCATCTGTCAACTATACGGATGCTAACAGATTTTAGCGCAGAGAATGGGGGAAACTTGGGTTCTGCCCGGCAGCCATCGAATCGACCAGAATTCGTCCGATGAGGTGATGCATGAAGTCGACCGCAATGGCGCGTTGATGGGAAAGATGCAGGTAAAAGGACGGGCGGGTGATGTTCTGCTGTATGGCAGCAGGCTGTGGCACGCGGTTGCCGCCAATCGCAGTCACCAAGAGCGAGTCGGGCTCTCGGTGCGCTATGTGCCCTGGTGGCTCAACTCAAACCCGACGCACCCTGTTATGGCCTAATACGAAAGCATGGTGGCAGAGACTGTCGGAAAAAACTACGAAGTGCCCCATTGAAGAGCGATGTATTCGAAACACTGCCATCAGATGTCCAATCTCTGTATAGACACTGGGTAGATTCCTAACGAAAGGCTTTAATTTGAATACGCAGCCTAACATACTTTACGTAATGACTGACCAGCAGCGTTTTGACACAATTGCTGCGTTGGGAAACGGGGATATTTATACGCCTAATCTCGATAGGTTAGTACGCAGGGGACTCACCTTTAATAATGCGTATTCTCCTTGTCCTGTTTGCGTAGCAGCCCGATATACCATTCGAACAGGATGTTCGTCTTTGAAAACGCGGGTTTTTTCAAACGGGATTGATGCACCTGCGCCTGGCCAGGCAGTTGCTATGACAGACCGATGCGGTCCCTATTTGGCCAGCGAAATGTCGTCGAGGGGATATCGGACCTTCGGTATTGGTAAATTTCACTCTAACCCCTGGAATGAAGAGTTGGGATATCAGTCCCATTTACACAGCGAAGAGCTTTATGGGAGCCCCGAACAGCGGAGAGGTGACGCCTATGCTTCCTTTATTTCGCAGCACCATCCCTCCTACGACTTTATAGAGGGTCTGATGGGTGAACGCACCGAGATGTATTATATGCCGCAGATGAGTTCCATGCCGGCTCATTGCACAGTTGAGTCATGGGTGGCGGCTCGAGCCATAGAGCACATACGATGTGAGGATGGCCGGCCTTTTTTTGGCTTCCTATCTTTTATTGGTCCACATCCACCGCTAGCGCCACCTATACCGTTCAATCGAATGTATGATCCGGATCGCATGCCTAATCCAGTGCGCGGTGAGTTGGAAATTGACCACATGGATGAACAAATCCCTTGGATGAATTATAGCATCTGGGCAGAGGATATAAACGATGCACATGCACGGGTTCTAAAGGCGCGCTACTACGGGGAGATAAGCTATATTGACCAGTGTTTAGGGCGTGTTCTGGACGCTGTCGAAGCACGGGAAGATGCAGACAATACCCTGATATGCTTTTTTGCCGATCACGGAGATCATATGGGCGATCACAGCGCTTGGCAAAAAGAGAGTTTCTTCGACGTCTCTTGCCGTATTCCCTTTTTACTAAGTTGGCCTGCTCGCCTTAAAGCCGATGTTCGTCAAGAGGAATTGGTTTCTCTCACGGATTTATATGCAATCGCAACGGGGGCAAGTGGGGATGTGATTGTGCGCGACGGTTGGGACGTATTGGGGGGGATTGAGGAAGGCGTTTCTGCTCGAGAGGTCCTGTTCGGTATATACGGTTCGCCCGGAACGCCTCGTTTCAAAATAATGGTCCGCCAAGGAGAGTGGAAATATATCTACTTGGCAAACGGAGGGCGCGAGCAGTTGTTTAACTTAGAAGAAGATCCTGAAGAGATTTACCAGAAGGCGGAGAGCAACCCGTACGTTGTCGATCGTCTGAGGCGCTTAGCTATAGACGCGCTCGATAACACAGCAGGCGAGGCTGCGCTGAATGAACTTACGCTGCGTGCCTTTGAATACGAAAGGCGTCCCGAACGGCGGATTTACCAATTTGATAGATCTCGAGGCGTGGTCGGTTTTCCCGAACGTCTCGAAGATGTGTTCACTTAAAATTGCCCTCTTTCCCTGGCGCTGAGAGGGCAACCCACTTAAATATGCGTTTGGCCGGACGTGTTGAGAGCGCGTGCACTAACGCCTAGGACCCCTAGAAAGCCCTCCGAGTCTCGGTGATCAAAATCGCCGATCGCTTCCATGGAAGCCGTATCTTCGCTGTAGAGGGAATGGGACACATCGCTGGCGGAGTGAAAGGATGCCTGTCCTTTGTAGAGAGAAACAGCAATAGTTCCTGTAGCCAGTCCGTTGAGATGCTCAACGAATTTCCAGCAGGCCTGTGTGGCCGTATCAAACCAATAGCCCTGGTATATCTGCTCGGCAATATACTCGCTAATGGGGGCATACATCTTTCTTGCGCGACGATCGAGCACTAGTTGGAGTAAGTACTCATAGCACTGCCCTAGCAGTTCCAAGGCTGGAGCCTCGTAAATCCCTCGGGATTTTATTCCAACAAAACGGTTTTCTACCGCATGTAGGCCGATGCCGATGCCGTGGCGACCGCCGACTTTGTTTCCCTGTTTGATGGCTTCTAGGGATCCAACCTTAGCCCCATTAATTTCGACGGGCTGGCCCTTTTCAAATCGGACCGTAAAAATCTCTGCTTTGTCTGGTGCATCTGATGGAAATACGCCCATGCCAGGCTGAATGCGACTCGTTGGCGTTTGTAGGGTCTCGAGTTCACCGGCCTCATGAGTGAGGCCTAAAATATTGGCGTCCGTGGAATAGGGTTTATCGTGTGTCGCCGTGATGGGGAGTCCGTGAGATTGACAGTAGTCAATCATTTCTTTCCTGCCGCCAAATATGCTGAGGAACTCGCTGTCACGCCAAGGGGCGTACACGTCGATATGCGGATCCAGCATTTGAGTGGGTAACTGGAAGCGAACTTGGTCGTTACCGCGTCCGGTTGCTCCATGGCCAAGCAGTCGTATGCCGCGCTCTTGCATCAGGGGCACCATATCCTCTATTACAATATGGCGAGCCAGTCCGGTCGTATTCCAGTAACCACCTTCGTACCGAGCCTGTGCTTGTATTAGTTGGATTCCGGCGCGACTTATGGCCTCTTTTAGGTCGCCGATCAGCATCTCTCGAGCTCCACAGGCCAGCATACGCTCCCGCACGTCCTCAATGTCATCTTCGTCGGGCTGTCCCAAGTCGGCTGTGTAGGCGATCACCTCAACGCCCTGTTGGCTCAGCCAGTGAGAGATGGTGCAGCTGTCGAGTCCGCCGGAGACAGCCATCATTACTTTTTGTCCCTTTAGTTCGGAAACGTGCATATGACTCCTCAAATTCAATGATTTACTTGTTAAAAAGAGTAAATATTACTATTGATGCCCGTATGTCTTGTCAGAGATTTGAATTACCAATAAGGACGGAGAAAAGTCAAGGTAGTACTTTTATCCAATGGGTGGCGATAATCCAGATAGTGAGGACTAGTGTAACCCTTCTTCGAAACTGCGTAAAACCGTATGTAAGCGCTTGATATCCTGAGGCGGTATACGGGAAAAGCGCACGGAAGAAAAAGAGGGGAGTGATTTCCAGAACGGCTTATTTGACGTGGAATGAGTGGGAACGTCGAGTGCGTTTTCACTGTGAGTCTGGCGCCGTTTAGCCCCGAGAATGAACAGAGCAATAGCGCCGAATATATCAAGGGCAATTATGATATGGAGGATATTGGTGAGCAAGGTGTCGATCATGCTTTAGGTTGGTTGTCCCTTGAATAACGCTACTTGAGCACGTTGTATTAGTTTTTCCGATACATTACACAGTATTACTTAGTACTGCAATAGATCGGCAGGAATGCGAATAACTTGACAGCTTTATGGCTCGGCAATATCATTGAGAAACGTTTCTCCCCCCTTCAGAATCCACACTACAAAGCACTTGAGAGGGCCCCATGTTGATTGATGCCCACAACCATCCCAATTGGCATGGTTTTAACGCTGAAAAAATCTTGCGCAATATGGACGAACAGGGCATAGATCAGATGTGGCTTTTTAGTTGGGAGGTGCCTGAAGACGAGTATGCCCCTTCGTACCACGCAGTCCTACCTCCAACGGGCTTGGGGATTCCTTTAGAAGATGTCATCTCAGTAGGTCGTCAGGCGCCAGATCGCTTTGTTTTAGGATACATGCCGCATCCCAAACGTCCAGATGCTATCGATCGACTAAAGGCTGCGGTTGAAATCCATGGAATTCGCTTGGCTTCGGAACTCAAAGTGCGCCTTTCTTTCGACGATCCGGACGCCCTTCGACTGTATGAATTTTGTGGCGAACAGAAGATGCCCATTACGATTCACTTGGATTACCCCATTGATCATGGAAAGGGGGCCTATCCGCGGCCCAATTGGTGGTATGGTGGCAGTATAGATGCATTTGAACGGGCCGTTAAAGCATGTCCTGATACGGTCTTTATAGGTCACGCGCCTGGTTTTTGGGCTCATATTTCGGATGATGACCAATACGACAAGGTTTCCTACCCAAATGGTCCCGTTGTGCCTGGAGGGCGAGTCGGTGCGCTCTTTAAAACTTACACCAATTTGTATGCCGATCTATCCGCTGGTTCTGGTTTACGAGCCCTACAACGCGACCCTCAGTTTGGACGGCAGTTCTTGATTGATTTCCAAGATCGATTGCTTTTTGGAAGGGATTATTTTGATACTCGGTTAATGGAATTTCTGTTGGAATGCCAGCTTCCGGAAGAAGCATTTGCTAAAATTACTCACCGCAATGCGCAGCGTTTGTTAGATGTCTATCTGTGATTCAAGCCCAGCGCAGCGGTGTCTTTGTTCTGAATACGACGGGTTGAGGGATATGTACGTGCCTCATCTTTTAACTCGGGGTTATTGATGAACCCAACAGATGCTTCTCTATTTATACTGGGTTTAATGGGTCTCTATTTTGGTGCGGAGTGGATGATTAGAGGAGCCTCTTGCCTTGCTGTTACCATTGGTATCAGACCCATCGTAGTTGGACTGACCGTCGTCGCCTTTGGCACCTCTAGTCCGGAATTGGCCGTCAGTCTTGTGGCCGTATTTGAAGGAAGCGATGGCATTGCACTGGGTAATATCATTGGTAGTAACATTGCCAATATTGGTTTAATCATGGGCGTTTCTGCGCTGGTTTCGCCGCTGAAAGTTGACTTAAATGTTTTGCGTAGAGAATTGCCTATTATGGTTTTCGTTTCCCTTTTTTTTGTTGGGCTGCTCTATGATGGAATCGTTGATGTATGGGACGGTTGCATCCTTTTTGGGGGATTGCTTTGCTATTTGATCTACCAATTAAGAGACGTATTTGTAGGAAACAGTCATGAAAAAGAGCTCAACGATAAAGATGCTTATCCATCGCGTACTGGTTGGAACGTCTTGCTTATTTTTGTGGGATTGGGGGTACTCATGGGAGGAGCTAAATTGATGATTGATTCGGGAGTGGTGATTGCAAGGAGTTTTGGTATCAGTGAGATTGTCATAGGGATTGCCTTGGTTGCTATTGGAACATCCTTGCCCGAGCTGGCTACTTCACTCGTTAGTGCAATGCGGGGTGAAAGCGATATTTCTGTGGGCAATATCATCGGCAGCAACTTGTTCAATATCATGTCTGTAGTAGGATTGGTATCGATTGTTTCTCCGCTGAGCGTAGATCGACAACTGTTCTATTTTGAGCTGCCAATTATGCTCGCTTTCAGTTTAGTACTTTTCCCGTTTATGAAAACTGGCCTTGTGGTCAGCAGACTAGAGGGGGGCATCCTCTTGCTTGGCTATGGGCTGTTTATCTTTTCACTTTTCTAAAGGGATCTTTGCCGGCTTTTCTCTCCATGGAGCCCGGTATCTCCCTACTTAAAATTTTGCTATACGAAATACAAGGAGCTTGAAATGGATTTAGGTTTAAGTGGTAAGGTTGCTGTGGTGAGCGGTGCCAGTCGGGGTATTGGAAGATCTATTGCTCTATCGCTGGCTTCAGAGGGTGTGCATCTCTGCATTTGTGCACGGAACGCCGATGGGTTAGAAAAAGCGGCTGCAGAGATGCGCGAAGTCGGCGCAGAAGTAGAAGCGATTACGTTAGACGTTACGGCAACAGAGGGCGCTGAGGCGCTTATTGGTGCAGCGGTCTCGCGTTTTGGGGGTGTAGATATTTTGGTGAACAACGTGGGAGGCTCGGTCTGGACGCCTTTTGCAGAAATAACAGACGATGAGTGGAACCACGTATTAAACTTGAGTTTCATGTCCGCTGTTCGCGTTAGTCGCGCAGCGTTCCCAAAAATGGAAGAGCGTGGTGGAGGAAGCATCGTCAATATCTCCTCAATTTTTGGCCGAGAAACAGGAGGACCTATCTCTTATAATGCGGCTAAATCTGCCATGATTAGCATGTCGTCTAATTTGGCTATTGAAGGGGCTTCCAAAAATATACGCGTAAATTCAGTAGCCCCAGGTTCTATTATTTTTCCTGGCGGCAGTTGGGAGCGCAGACAAAAGGAAAACCCGGAGCAAATTCAATCGTTTATCGAAGCGAATTTGCCTTTTGGCCGCTTTGGTCACCCAGAAGAAGTAGCAGACGTGGTTGCATTTCTCGTGTCAGAGCGCGGTAGCTGGGTAACAGGTGCCAGTATTAATGTTGACGGCGGGCAATCCAAGTCCAATATATGATTTGACTATGGTTCTGTGGGTGATAATGGTGCTCTTTGGCGTGGGACTTGTTCAGCTGGATCCCGTTGAAGCCCAGCCGCGTAAGCCTACCATCGATTTTCTTAACGAGCGACTCAAAATACCTGAATCGTCTCGCTTTGTTGAGGCTGATTATATAGACAGCGGCGTAGGCGTGCCCTTTGGTGTTGATAAAAGGTTAAGCTACTACAGCGGAAATTATGCAGAAGCCGCAGAACGCTTTCTGGAATCCCTCAAGCGATACTCTTTTAAAGCTGAAATCTGGGTGTATTTGGCCCGTTCTTATTTTTATCAGAAAAAACCAGAGTCTGCACGAGATGCGCTAGAGCGGGCGACAACTACCATGCCCGATTTAACGGAGCGTTTTTGGGATCCGCTGTTGGAAAGTATGCTCGGAGAAATTCGCAACCGAGCCCTTGATCAGCAAGCACAAATAGATTTTTATACGCGCAGTCAAGACAAATATTTAGAACTCTTTCGCCTGTTTCGCTTTTTAGCTGACCAGCAGGGGATGAGCGGCATTATTGTCCGTGCCGATCGTAGAGCTGAAAAAATGGAGGTTATTGCTACGACGGTAGCTTCTAATGCGCGCGCAACCTATCTGAAAGACGCCGAGAAATGGGCGAACCTTGCAGGTCAAATGCGTGGTGAAATGCGCGAAGTTGGCTCACTTCCACCGGAAGCTCATCCTTTCTTTACATACAAGAGAGAAAGCGTCGTTTCAACCGACGTCGATATGCTTGAAAAGACGCACCAGCTGCAGCTAAAAGTCGATTTTTACCAGCCGGATTTAAACGATTTCAAGACGCTTTTTAGTAATTATATGACATTGAAAATGCCGGTTGGGGCCCGATTTGTAATTGAGGGGTTAGAACGTGAAGCTACTCGGCTTAGGTTAAAAGCAGATGTTTCAAACGACTTTGCAGAAGTTAGTAAATTGCAAGAGGAAGTGGCAGCGCTTGACAAATTGAGGCTCGAATTAAGTCAGCGTTTAGATAACGAGGTGTTTTGATTAGGCAGTTCGTCCTTATTGCCTTGCTGTTTGGTAGCCAAGTAAGTATAGCAAAAACGCCCTTAGAATGGCGTCAGGAATACAATGAGGTTGTTGCTGCAATAGATACACTTATGCGCGTGGAGGGTACAGGGGATTGGAACGAACTAGATCGCCATCGACCTACGATGCCCGAAGAGGTATCCATCATTCTCATTTTCTGGGCGGATGATGAAGCAGAGGTGTTTATCAATGGCTACCGTGTTGCTCAGACGCGACTGACTCCCGTGCAAGTTGAAGTACCCAAGCTCTACTTGAGGGAGCAAAATGTAATTCAGGCGCACTGTTGGGATACGGATGGGGTTGAGAGCGGTTTTATGGCAGGACTCTATGTACGGGATGAACAAGGCCGTCTTCGTCCAGTGTTGGTTACGGACGAGGGCCCTTGGCGCACTGATGAAAACGCTCTGGCTGAAGTTCGCTTCTACTCAAATGATCTACCTGATATACCCGGTGCATATGTAATATGGGGAGATGGTCTTTACGGCGAAGTGTGGCTGGAAGCTGAGTTCTCTGCGGATTCTATTAGAGATGCAGGCCAACGCCGTCCCGTTGAATGGGATCAACTGCGTATGCAGCCTATGCACACGCATCAAGTGATAAGCCGGATCGTTGGACTGCAAGCGCGCCAAAAAGAATTAAAGAAGGCGCTGAATGAGTCCTCTTACCAAAGCGATTTCCCTCGGTATAATGGTTATGTGACTAATCGGTTGGCCTTTTCTCTAGGGAGAGCTGGCCGGTTGGCAGAAAGCGAAAATCAATTAAAATATGAGGTGTTGCAAAAAT
>CEUU01060174.1_pt1 | contig 12490 bp, 9 predicted proteins | sample 531321 | NCBI WGS metagenome assembly CEUU01 (sample SAMEA2622658, study PRJEB7988) | marine metagenome | isolation source: saline water (ENVO:00002010), including
GTATTTATATAGTTTATTCAATACAACATTAGCAATGGCATCTCGTTTAATTTCAAAAACGATACGCATTCCATTACGATCAGATTCATCTCTCAGATCTGATATCCCTTCAATTTTTTTCTGATTAACAAGATCAGCTGTTTTTCTAATTAAATCGGCTTTATTAACTTGATAAGGGATCTCTGTTACAATGATGGTTTCTTTTCCATCTACGTCTTCAATCTCTGCTTTTCCCCTCATGACTACCCGACCTTTACCAGTGGTCAATGCATCACGAACACCCTCGTATCCATAAATGATTCCCCCTGTTGGAAAGTCAGGAGCCTTAACGAATGTTAAAAGCTCCTCAACTTCGATATCTTTGTTTTCAATATAGGCAATGCAGCCATCGATAACTTCACTTAAATTGTGCGGTGCCATATTCGTGGCCATCCCCACTGCAATTCCTGAAGCTCCATTTGCCAGAAGATTCGGGATTTTTGTTGGTAACACTGAAGGTTCGTTGAGGCTGTCATCAAAATTAGGCCTAAAATCAACGGTGTCTTTATCAAGATCGTTGAGCATTTCCTCAGAAATCTTTTTCAGTCTTGCTTCCGTATACCTCATGGCTGCGGGGCTATCTCCGTCAACTGAACCGAAATTTCCTTGTCCGTCTACCAAAGGGTATCGTAATGACCATGGTTGGGCCATCCTAACCATAGTGTCGTATACGGAACTGTCACCATGGGGGTGGTACTTACCAAGTACTTCACCAACAATTCTTGCTGATTTTTTATAAGGCTTATTGGAGTACACTCCTAGATCTTGCATTCCGTAAAGAACACGTCTGTGCACGGGTTTAAAACCATCTCGCACATCTGGAAGCGCTCTAGAAACAATGACCGACATCGAATAATCGATGTAGGCCGACTTCATTTCGTCCTCTATATTAATTTGAATTATTTTTTCTCCCTCAGCCATATTGTTTATCTAAAAATTAACTTGTACTTCTCTCGTTTTTCAAAGAGAATCAAATTTAATGATTTACAATAGTTTAAAATCAGTTAAATTCATGTTTTTACTAACAATGTTTGGGGATAAATTGTGGATAAATACAAGCATAAGGCAAATTTTCATATTATATTTGTACCATACTTCAATTGAACAAAAAAAATGGAAGCTAAATTTTCACCTCGAGTTAAGGATTTGATGTCTCACAGTCGTCAAGAAGCATTTCGTTTAAAGAATGAATTTGTAAGTGCTGAGCATTTACTCTTAGGCTTAATTAAGCTTAATGAAGGAACTGCTGTTAACATTATTCAAGAATTTCAGCTTGACCTTAAGCAGATCAAAATGGAAATTGATACCTTGTTGGGAAAGTCATCAGTTCCTCATATGGAGAATTCGAATCTGCCTCTTTTGAAGCAAACTGAAAATATCATAAAGCAGTCCTATCTAGAGGCGAAACAGTTTAAATCGTCAATCATCGGAACCGAACACATTCTTCTCACTATTCTGAGGTATGAAGATTGTGCGGCATGTAAAATATTGAATAAATACGGCATTATGTATGAAAACGCGAGAGATGAATACGAGCTCATAATGGAGGAAACAAAAGGTCCAAAGTCCGAATTCCCCGGAAGTAGTAGTGAAGAAGACGAACCGTTTTCGTCATCCTCATCATCAAAAAAACCGGCGGATCCAAAATCTAAAACACCGGTTTTGGATAATTTTGGTCGAGATTTAACCAAGATGGCGGATGCCGGAAAGCTGGACCCTATAGTAGGTAGGGAGAAAGAAATAGAGCGTGTCAGTCAAATTTTGTCAAGAAGGAAAAAAAATAACCCCATTTTGATAGGGGAGCCGGGCGTCGGTAAAAGCGCTATTGCAGAAGGCTTGGCTTTGCGTATTGTTCAGCGAAAGGTGTCTAGAGTTCTTTTTAACAAGAGAATTGTCTCATTAGATCTCGCCTCATTGGTAGCTGGAACTAAGTACCGTGGCCAATTTGAGGAGCGAATGAAGGCCGTGATGCAGGAAATAGAAAAGAATCCTGATATTATTCTTTTTATTGATGAAATCCATACGATTATCGGTGCAGGAGGTGCGAGTGGATCTCTTGATGCATCAAACATGTTTAAGCCTGCTTTAGCCAGAGGAGAACTTCAAGCTATTGGTGCGACTACATTAGATGAATATCGACAACATATTGAAAAAGATGGAGCTCTAGAGCGAAGATTTCAAAAGGTAATTATTGAACCAACAAACCAAGAGGAAACGATTCAAATATTAATGAATATTAAGGAACGCTATGAAGATCATCACTCGGTAAGTTATACTGATGATGCTATTGAGGCCTGTGTTAAGCTTACTGAAAGGTACATCACTGATCGCCACCTACCTGATAAAGCTATAGATGCATTAGATGAGGTGGGTTCACGTGTTCACATTACAAATATTAATGTTCCTAAAGAGATCACAGATATCGAAAACCAGGTAGAAGAACTAAAGGGTCAGAAGGCAGAGGTGATTCGCTCTCAGCAATATGAGAAAGCCGCTGAATTAAGAGATAATGAACGGAAATTATTAGAGCGATTAGAGGAGGCAAAGCAAAAGTGGGAGGAAGCGTCTAAAACCAATAAAGTAACAGTAACTGAAGAGCATGTTGCTGAGGTTGTATCGATGATGTGTGGAATTCCTGTGACTAAGGTATCTCAATCCGAAACTGGTAAATTGGTTCTCATGTCCGAGGCGATTGGTTCGAATGTTATTGGTCAGGATGAAGCTATTGAGAAAGTGGTGAAAGCCATTCAGCGAAATCGAGCAGGTTTAAAAGACCCTAATAAACCCATTGGTTCTTTTTTCTTTTTAGGGCCAACCGGAGTAGGGAAGACTCAGCTTGCTAAGGTGCTTGCAAAAAATATGTTTGATACTGAAGAAGCCTTGATCAGAATCGACATGTCAGAATACATGGAGAAGTTTTCTATTTCGAGGTTGGTAGGAGCACCTCCGGGATATGTGGGTTATGAAGAAGGGGGGCAGCTTACGGAAAAGGTGAGAAGAAAACCTTATGCGATTGTGCTTCTTGATGAAATTGAGAAGGCGCATCCCGATATTTTCAACTTACTTCTTCAGGTTTTAGATGATGGGCATATGACGGATGGATTGGGTCGAAAAATTGACTTCAAGAATACCATTTTGATCATGACTTCAAATATTGGCGCACGTCAGCTTGCAGATTTTGGAACTGGTGTCGGCTTCGGTACTCAGGCTCAACAAGACTCTAAAGAAGACAATGTTAAATCAGTGATTCAGAAGGCTTTAAGAAAGGCATTTTCACCAGAATTTTTGAATCGAATTGACGACATGATTATGTTTAAATCACTAGGTCGAAAAGAGATTCATTTGATTATAGATATTGAACTTAAGAAATTATACGAGCGAATTTTATCTTTAGGTTTCGATGTTGTTTTAACCCAAAAAGCGAAAGACTTTATTGTAGATAAGGGATATGACGAAAAGTTTGGTGCGCGACCTTTAAAACGCGCAATTCAAAAGTATATAGAGGATCCTCTTGCTGAAGAAATCATCAAATCAAATTTCAAGGAGGGAGAGAAGGTAACGCTCGATTTGTCTTCTGATGGGTCAGGTCTGGATGTGATACATCAGAAAACCAACAAGCCGAAGAAAAAAAGCCCGAAAAAGAAGGACAGTTGATGTGGCTCGAATTCATATTTTTTTAACCACCTCATTATAGGGCACTCTGTAACGAGGCCCCCAAACACCTTTATCTGTTCCCTTACCTACGGAAACAATCATATTGATTTCTGCCCCATATGGTAATTTTAGCATTTTCTTTGTGCGGTGCTTATCAAATCCTTCCATGGGGCACGAATGAAAACCTTCCGCAGCAACTGATAACATAAATGTTTGGGCAGCGAGAGCACAAGACTTATGGACAACAATACGTTGCTCACTTCTTCCACCTAGTCGGTAAAATGGTTTTCGGAGACCACCAAAAAAACTGATGCCTCTGCGTAAAAACGTCAATAAGAAAAATGGGTCGTTCATGTAAATAAGAGGAATAAGCTTTTTATAATAATCCAGACCTCTTTTTTGCAACCTACTTGGTTCGCCGTTAATGGTTTGAGCGATTTGTTGATAATTCCATTTGGCTCTTTCTCTCCATAAATCTTTTCTTGTAATAAAAACCACCATATGTTTCGCCGTTGAAGCCGCAGATTGATTCAAGCAAAGAGCGGAGAGCTCTTTACGCATATCCTCTGATTCAATCCATTGAAATTCCCAGAGTTGCATATTGCTGCTGTTTGGTGCTAAAATGGATCGTTTGATACTTTTTTCAATAACCTCGTGAGGTACTTCTGTATGGACATCAAAAGAACGGTTACTTCTTCTGAATTCGACTATTTTTTGAAATTCTTCTGAAAACATGGAATGATTTTACTGCATTTTATTTTGTTTCTATTTATATTTCTGACACTTTTGCGCAGATTAAGACAAATATATGACAGCATGTCTTAAAAACAACTATGGCAAGTTCTTTGTCATTAAGGATGTGAAAAAATTAATGTACTTATGGCAGTTAAGAAGAATAAAGAGAAGGCAAAAAGCACAAGCGCAAAAGAAATGAACGAAAAATCTGTTGATAACTCGGTTAATGGAGCAAAAGATAAGTCCACCGAATCAGTTAAAGAACAAAAAGAAATTTCGGCTGATGATAAATACAATGAATTAAATGACCGGTTTTTGAGGTTGTATGCCGAATTCGAAAATTTTAGAAAGAGAACCAATAAGGAGCGTTTGGATATGATTACCAATGCCAATGCCGAATTGCTCAAAGATTTGATTCCAATCATCGATGATTTCGAGCGTGCTATGGCCAATAATGAAAGTTCCGAAGATATTGTTGCAATAAAAGAGGGATTCTCTTTGATTTATAATAAATATATAGGTATTATGGAAACCAAAGGGCTTCAAGTGATGAATGCAAAAGGTGAGGTTTTTGATCCTGAATTTCACGAAGCTGTTGCAAATATGCCAACCGACGATCAAAAATTAAAAGGGAAAATCATTGATGATGTTGAAAAGGGGTACCTGTTGAACGAAAAAGTTTTGCGTTACGCTAAAGTTGTAGTTGGTCAATAAACCGAATTAAATGAGTCAAAAACGAGATTATTACGAGGTATTGGGTGTTTCAAAAGGTGCGACTGAGGCTGAAATTAAAAAGGCATATCGGAAGCTTGCCCTGAAACATCATCCAGATAAAAACCCTGGTGATGCCGCTGCTGAAGAAAAGTTTAAAGAAGCAGCAGAGGCATATGAGGTCTTGAGCAATCCTGATAAAAAAGCGCGTTATGACCAATTTGGACATGCTGGAATGGGACAAGGTTTCGGGGGCGGTGGCATGAATATGGACGACATATTTTCTCAATTCGGGGATATTTTCGGCGGTGCTTTCGGTGGTAGCTTTGGTGGAAGTAGAGGAGGAGCACGTGTTGTGAAGGGTTCTAATTTACGCGTGAAGATGAAACTCACTTTGGAGGATATAGCCAATGGTGTGAAAAAGAAAATTAAAGTAAATAAACTTGTAAACGCCGAAGGAGTAACATTTAAGAGCTGTTCAAAATGTAACGGCACTGGACGGGTAACGAGAATGGCACAAACCTTTATTGGTGCTATGCAAACCCAATCAGCTTGTAATATTTGTCAGGGTGCGGGTAAAATGATTGACAAAAAACCTGCAGGAGCTGATCAAAATGGTCTCAAAAGACAAGAGGAGGTTATTGAAATTGAAATCCCAGCCGGAGTAGAGGAAGGGATGCAGTTAAACGTAAGGGGTAAAGGAAATGCAGGTCCATTTAACGGTGTTCCTGGTGACTTAATGGTAGTCATTGAGGAAATTGAGCATTCAGAATTAAAAAGGGATGGTGACAACATTCATTATGAGGCGCTGGTTAGCTTTATGGATGCGGTTCTTGGTGCGAGTATTGAGGTGCCCACGATTTCTGGTAAAGTTAAAATCAAGGTGGATCCTGGAACACAGAGCGGAAAAGTACTTCGTCTTAGAGGTAAAGGTTTGTCGAACGTCCAAGGCTATGGTGCAGGGGACATGTTTGTACACATTAATATTTGGACACCAACCAAACTTACGAAAAGTGAAAAAGAGCTTGTGGAAAAATTGAAGTCTTCAGAAAACTTTACACCCAACCCTGATCAAAAAGATAAAGGGTTTTTTACAAAAATGCGAGATATGTTCTCATGATTAGATATATTGACCAAGGTAAGCAAGGTGATAATAGGGTGTTGCGTTATGTCCTTACCTTATCGCTTATTTTTGTGGTCTATGTAATTGGCTCTTTAGGTTTGTTTGTTGATTACAACCTCAATGTCGATGGAGATGGTGCTTCTGGACAGGTGATGTCTCAATTCACGTCTGTTTTAGGAGAGAATAGAGTCCTTGTTTGGTTAATGCTTCCATTTTTATTGGTTTTTGGAGTATTTCTTTTTGCAATCAAGTATATCCATAAGAGAACCATTAAATCGATTTTTACGGCAAGGGACTCATTTGATTGGAGGCGTGTTTTCATCAGTTTTGCCCTGATTGTATTCGTTTTGTCCGTAACAACCTTTTTTGAGATTTTTTATAGTAATACTTATGTATGGAATTTTGATTTTTCAAAATTTACAGCACTTGTCGTTATTGCTTTATTGATGATTCCCATACAAACGACTATAGAGGAGTTAATTTTTAGGGGGTATTTGATGCAGGGTTTGAAAATGAAAATGGGATCTAGTAAACATGCTGTCATTCTATCTGGAATCATGTTTGGCCTCATGCATATCGGAAACCCAGAGATTGAAGCCATTGGAAGCCATGTGTTGATTTATTATGTAGTTTCAGGTGTTTTTTTAGGTGCTTTAGCCTTGTATGACAATGGGCTCGAATTATCAATTGGCTACCATGCGGCAAATAATATTTTTGCAGCCTTAATGGTGTCCAATGATTGGCAAGTGTTTCAGACGAATGCGTTATATATCAATACATCACCACCTGACCTAGGTTGGATGGAGCTCTTGATTTCGCTACTCTTTTTTCCTATTTTATTTCTTATTTACAAGAAAATATTCAAATGGACCTCGTTGAAAGAAACTTGGAATCATCAGGATTAAGTAAACAAGTTTTTCGTATACTTACATCGCTATGATTGAAATTTTCGAAGTTTCAAAATCCTATCAACGTAATGTGGCATTAAACAATTTGTCTGCAGAAATTCCGCGTGGTCAAATCACAGGTCTTTTAGGCCCGAATGGTGCAGGAAAAACCACCTTAATTCGCATTATTAATCAAATGCTTATTCCTAATACTGGTTATCTAAAATATGATGGTAAGTTCCTGAATCATTCTCACCTCCGTTTGATGGGTTACTTACCCGAGGAAAGAGGATTGTATAAGTCTATGACAGTTGGGGATCAGCTTTCTTTTTTATGTAGGCTTCGTGGCATGACAAGAGCAGAAGGCTCTGCACAAATAAGACATTGGCTCGATAAATTCAATATTTCGGATTGGAGAGGAAAAAAAATAGAGTCCTTATCTAAAGGAATGGCTCAAAAGATTCAATTTATAGCCGCCCTTGTTCATGATCCTGAATTCATTATTTTAGATGAGCCTTTAAGTGGTTTTGATCCAATAAATGTGGATTTGATTATGTCTGAGCTGCTCGATCTAAAGGATCAAGGAAAAACCATATTGCTGAGCACCCATAATATGCAGAGTGTTCAGGATATGTGTTCGCATATTCTTCTTTTGAATGATGGGACGAAGATTGCCGATTCTTCTTTTTCTGAATTGAGTCAAAATCATCAGTCTTCTCAGTTTGTTGTTCGGTATCGAGGAACGAAGATTGCTTTTGCAAATTCCTTATGGACGGACTTCGAGCTATTGGATCAACATGAAGTTGCATCAGATCTTTTCGAGGCCTCTCTTGCTCAAAGAGGAGATCGGTCTGTCGATGATTTGATTGGTAATATAAAGGGTCATGTTTCGATTGAGGCAGTTTCAAGAAAACGATTGAACATGCAAGAGATTTTTTTAGAATTGGTCAATGCAAATAAGCCACTAGAATGAAACAAGTTTGGATCATAGCAATGAGAGAGTTGAGAGGACGAATTTGGAATCGGTCTTTTCTGCTAATGCTTATCATAGGTCCATTACTATTGTTGACTATGGCGTACTTCTTAGTTAAGGCTAATGATCAGGGTAAAAAGAACCTTACTGTGCTGATTGCAGATCCAGGTAATATAATGGAAGGTGTTATTTCATCAAGAGAAAACCAAAAAATCAGTTATTACTTTGTCGATGGGTACCTTGATCTGGATGAATTCAAGCGTGGTAAAGATTATCAGAAATTTGATGTTTTAATTGAAGTAAATGAAAAAGTATTGAACAATAAAAAGGCTTTTGTCTTTTATCGTGGATTCCTCTCTTCAGATGCAAAAAACTCGATCAAGTTTAATATCGAAAGAAGAATAGAAGAGGTGATGGTGAATGAGTTTTCTACGCTCACTATTGATAAATACAGACAAATGAAGCAACCTTTGAATATGGATTACAGAAATGTAGATGATCCTTATGGTATGCAATCGCAGTCTGAAGGATATGTAGGTTTGATTTTTGGTTTTGTTATCGTCATTTTCATTCTTTTATTTGGTTTGTCGATTATGCGAGGAATTGCTAGAGAAAAATCAAATCGCATTGTTGAGGTTTTGGTTTCTGTTGTAAAGCCAAGGCGTTTGATGTTAGGAAAAATATTAGGTGTTGGCTTATCTGCCCTTACTCAGTTATTTGCCTGGTCCATCTTTATTGGAATTGGATTTTGGTTTTTCCAGAATTACGTGTTTTCTGAATTCTTTATTTCCGATGAATATATTACTATGCAACTGAATGAAGGGAATGATGTTTTATTTGGCAAATACAACATGCTTCATCAAAATGAGGTCATAGATCTTATTTATCAGCGTTTGAACTTATCTGTAGTTCTTCCGATATTTTTTATCACTTTCGTTTTAGGGTATGTTTTTTATGGTGCATTTTTCAGTCTCATAGGTGCAGGAATAGGTTCTGAAAGTGACGGTCAGCAGTTTTCGATACCCATGATCTTATTTCTTTTCTTTGCTGTTTATATAGGTTATTTTTCCATTGTACATCCTGAATCAAGTTTAGTGGCAATTTGCGAGTTCATTCCTTTCACTTCTCCAGTCGTTATTATGGTTAAGACCTGTCAAGGCTATGCCTCTGGATCTGGATACCTTCTTGTGGTTTCTCTATTTATATTGTTTTTAAGCTCTTTAATTATGCTTTATTTTGCCAGTCGTATTTTTCGCAATGGTGTATTGGAGTTTGGTCACTCTCTATCCATTCGTAAGCTTTTTATCTGGCTTAAAAGTGATTCATGACAAAAGCCATTATCGACATAGGCACCAATACCTTCAATCTTTTGATTGCCAATAATTATACGGAAAAGATAAAGGTGTTATATTCAACAAAAAGGGCTGTATCACTAGGCATGGGTGGAATCACACAAGGAATCATTACACAAAATGCAATCGAACGTGCCCTTATTGCACTTCATGAATTTGATAAAATCATTTCTGGGTACAATGCAGATCAAGTAAGACTTATTGCCACCTCAGCTGTTCGTGAGGCCAGTAATGCTAATGAGTTCATTCATCGGATAAAGGAAGAGCTTGGAAGAGAGGTTGAAGTCATTGATGGGAGAGAGGAAGCACAATTGATCTATAGAGGGGTTATGTTGTGTCATACGGTTAAGGAGCCTCTGATGATTATGGATATAGGTGGAGGGAGTACAGAATTTATTCAGGTGACTACTGAAGGAATCGAATGCCTGGCTTCGTTTAAGGTAGGTGTCTCAAGGTTATATCAGACATTTCCTTGTTCAGATCCCTTTTCAAAGAAAGATGTGGGTACTATCGAAAGATTCTTAAATGATAATACCAGTCAATTCTTTGGAGATAAGTCAATTGAAGTTTTAATTGGTTCTTCTGGTACCTTTGAAACCTTTTATGAGTTGATCTATGGAAAACCCTTTCCAAAGTCAAATCAATCAGTGGGAATTGATGTTGACCCTTTCCTGGAAGCTCTTGATGCTTTAATATTTTCCAGTCAGAAAGAGAGAGACCAAAATGATTTTATTATACCTATACGAAAAAAAATGGCTCCATTTGCTGCGGTCAAAACACGTTGGGTGATTCGTCAGCTTCAGGTGAAAAAGGTGTTTATATCTCCCTATTCACTAAAAGAAGGGGCCATGGTTTAAATCACTTTTAAAAGTGGACAATTTTCATTCTTTTTATGTTTTTATCTAATTGTATATCAATTAAATAAGTTCCTTTTCCTAAATTTTTAATATTAATAAATTCCCCACTGTTTAATAGAAGTTTTTTTCTGATTTTTCCTTTCATATCCCTTACCGTAATTTCGGCTTTTGTATTTAGGTTATGAATCCGAAATATTCCATCTGAAGGATTCGGACTGATATAGAGATTTGAGTTACTGGTCAGATCGATTTCACTATTGAGTGTATTGGTTTCACTAATGCTTCCGTTTGCATTGATGATCCAGTTATCAGGATCAATCGTCATGCTTCCAGTAATTTGACCTATATTATTAATTGTGTAGAGCTCACTATTAGAGTTTACCGAAAATCGAATCGTTGTATCTGGAAACCCAATGCGTTGAAATTTCACGTCAACATCATTGGTAAATGTAGGCGTGATGTTGGGTTTTGAGGTACTGTGATTGATTTGTAATATGAGGTTATCTCCTGTTTGTTGCCATTGAATAGAGTAAGTGGGGTATCCTTGTCCAAAATACCATTGCTCAAAGAGTGGTGTAAAATCAATTCCCGATGCAGATTCTAAAGCATGTTTGAAGTCTATTCCGTATGCTGTTCCGTCAGCGAATGTATTCTGAAAATCTCTTAGAATTTGAAAAAATTGGTCATCATTATTAATCATATAGCGCATCGAATGAACAATCGCTGCTCCTTTATCGTAGGTTAACCGACCACTGAAGATGCGATTTTCATTTAAACTATCGAGAACCCATACACTTCCTCCGTTTTGACTCATCACATTGTCATGAACATCCTCCATGTGCCCATTGGCCTCATTAGGGTATAGATTTTCGAGCATCAGGTATTCACTGTATGAGGCAAAGCCTTCGTTGATCCAGATATCACACCAGGAAGCACAGGTTACGTGATCACCCCACCACTGATGACCGAGCTCATGCGCAGTCAATCCTTTATTGAAAAAACCCTGTGTGGTCATCGTTTGGTGTTCCATTCCACCTGAAAAAGGAGCCATGCAATGACCGTACTTTTCATCTTCAAATGGATATGGACCGTACAATTCATAAAAGAGCTCCATGAAGTCAACGGTTTCGTCAATATCGTCTTGAAAATAGGGAAGGGTCTGTGGATTGTCGTAAATATAATTTTGAATTAGAATCGGATTCGGTGCCCCGACTGGATTAGCATATATACTGTAATCCACATAGCTTGATACGGATACAGAGATTAAATAATAATCAATGGGATGCCGATGTTTCCATTGGTATTGGCTGTAACCATTGCCCATGTCGATAACATCTTCCAATAGACCATTTGATCCAGCCTTCAAATTTGATGGGACATTAATGAAGAAATAGCTACTGTCTGCCTTATCATTAAGACTTTGTTTACATGGAAACCATTCATAAGCTGAAAAAGGTTCTGAGAGCGACCAAACCACCTCATTTCCCCATGTAGGTGAATCATCTTGGGACATTCCCGCTCCTCCAAGAGGATTGGTAGCTGCAGTTGGAGGTGTTCCATTATATTGCGTTTCGATGACAAATAAATCTCCGATTTGAGCATTTACAGGAACTTTAATGGCCGAATTCACCCTCGAATAATTAACGGGTTGTCCGTTGACAGTAATACCAGTAATGGTAAATGTAGAAAAGAGCTCGTAAAGTGCAGAATCCAGCGGTTCAGTTGCTATGGCATGCATTCGTACTTTTCCCGAAAGATAGGTGCTCAGATTGGTCATGTTCAAATTAAGGTCGTAGAAAGTGACATCGTACTTTTCGGTCTCCGCTATTTGATTTACCGATAATGAGTTACTTTTATAATTGTTTCCGCGATCTCTTTTGACACAGGTTGGTATTTTGCTTTGTCCGTTTGCGAATACACAAACAAATAAATAGCATATCAAAACGTTTAGGTTTTTCATGGCTTGGTTTTAGATGTCTAAAAATAGGAAACTTATCTTACACAGAAGTAAGGTCTTAATAACGGACTATTTTCTCCATGAGTATTTCCGAATTGTTTGAAACTCGAATGTGATAAATACCCTTGTTAAGCGATGAGAACGGCAAGAGGAATTCATGAATTCCTGCATCAAAGTTCTCGGTGTAATCTTGATTTAATAC
>CEUU01022807.1_pt1 | contig 12486 bp, 8 predicted proteins | sample 531321 | NCBI WGS metagenome assembly CEUU01 (sample SAMEA2622658, study PRJEB7988) | marine metagenome | isolation source: saline water (ENVO:00002010), including
AGCAAAATAGTACTTCAGTTAATGGATAAAATTTTGATATTGCTAGCTTACAATATTCACATTTTCCTAATTGAATAAGATATCCTACTATTGGTATAAGATTAAAAAAACTTATCTTTTTCTTACAACTTATACAATTTGATCTTGAATAAATAACATTTAAAATTTTAAAGTTATTTGATGGCGAAAGCCTAATTATTAAAGTAGAGGCAAAACTTCCTACAGATAAAAAAAAGAAACATATAAGAACTAATTGAATTATGTTCAATTCATCATGGAGCAGGCTCGATGATGAAAAATTATATATATTGTTCAATTTACTTTTTTCTTGTAATGAAAAAACAAAATATGAGAAGCAGAACTACTGGGATTGCATAAGCACCAATAATCATTAGTTTATCAATCATTTATTTCACCTGAAGCAAAAGCATCTGGTCTTCTAAAATCACCATAGCCATAAAATGAATTATTTCTATACATTATAGTTTGAATACATGTTAATGGATTGGTTACTTTTAGTTTATAACCAATTTCTTGAAGTTCATTTTTTAAATTATCATCAATAAAAAACTCCATCTCAAGAACATCAGGCTGCCATTGATGATGAATTCTTTTTGCAAATGTAGCTTCTTCAAGATCCATCTCAAAATCTACTATATTGAGTATAGACTGGAGGACAGCTGAGATAATTCTTGCACCTCCAGGACTTCCTGTTGTAAAAAATAATTCATTATCTTTCATTATTATTGTAGGTGTCATAGAGCTTAACGGCCTTTTATATGGAGCTATTTCATTTGCCTTGGCTCCAAGCAAGCCAAATTGATTGGGGATTCCTGGCGCTGCGGAAAAATCATCCATTTCATTATTCATTAAAATACCAGTCCCTTCAATTACCACTCCAGATCCGAAAGTTGAGTTTAAGGTATATGTAGACGAAACAACATTTCCATATTTATCAGCTACAGAAAAATGAGTCGTCTCATGACTCTCATTATCAATATACATTCCAGGATTTATATCAGAGGATTCTACAAGTGAACCTAATTCAATATTATTTGAAATATTTTTTGCATATGATTCACTTGTCAAACTCTTTATTGGTACATTGTAAAAATCCGGATCTCCTAGATATTTGGACCTATCAGCATATGCATATTTCATAGTTTCAGCTAAGAGATTAATATATTTACTTGAATTATGCCCTAGAGATTGTAGGTCATAATTTTCCAAGATGTTTAACATTTGAATTATATGAACACCGCCAGAGGAGGGGGGTCCCATTGTGATCAGCTCTAGATTTCTATATTTTGACTTTAGCGGCTCTCTCCAAACAGCTTTATAGTTTTCAAGATCATATTGTGATATCAACCCACCATTTTCTTTCATTGATATAGCAATTTTTTCAGCAATTTCACCCTTATAAAAACCATCCTTTCCTTCTATAGATATAATTTTTAAAGTATTTGCCAAATCCTTTTGAATTAGATCATTTTTAAAATCTGGATAATCTTTTTGAAAGATATTTTTAGTTTCATCATAAAAAGAAAGTTTTTTATTGTATGCTCGTAAAACGTCTGACATAAATGGAGTAACCTTGAAACCATTCTCAGCATAATTGATTGCATCCTCAAGAAGTTCTTCCCATGGAAGAGATCCAAATTTTTGATGCACCTCCCATAAGCCTGCAACTGTTCCAGGTACCCCGCTTGAAAGATACCCAAAAGTGGATAATTTTTGCTTGTTAAATGATCCGTTCTTATCAAGATACATATCTCTGCTAGCAAGTCGAGGAGCTTTTTCTCTATAGTCTATAGAATAAGATTTTTGGGAATCAATATCATACATGACCATAAAACCACCTCCGCCGATGTTACCAGCTCTGGGAAGAACAACCGCTAGAGTAAAACTAATTGCTATAGATGCATCAAAAGCATTGCCGCCTTTACTGAGAATTTTTTCACCAACTTCTGTAGCTATAAAGTGCTGAGTAGTTACCATGCCATTTTTGCTTTTAGCAATTTCTTTTTGCGCAGGTGAGTAGTCTTTGATTATGGAATAAATTGGTGTTGTATAAACATAGGCAGGACTTAGTAATGAGAAACTAAGTGCAAGTATAAAAAATTTTTTATTTTGATGAAGCTTCGTTAGCAACATCTTTTGCCCACTTGTAGTTCGCTTTTCCATTAGGTGCGCGTTTAACTTCATCAACAAATATCACTCTTTTTGGCAGTTTATACCCGGCAATGTGTTCCCTCGTTGAGTTAACAAGTATTTCTTCAGTTACGTTTTGATTACTTTCAAGAGAAACAACTGCGACAACTTTCTGTCCAAATTTAGGATCATCAACTCCGACTACCAAACAATCAAAAACTTCGATATTTCTCTTAATCGCTTCTTCAACCTCTTCAGGATAAATTTTTTCACCTGCTGAATTAATACAATTACTGCCTCTTCCAAGAAGAGTTATAGTTCCGTCCTCTTCCAGTTTTGCATAATCTCCTGGAAAACTATACCTAACTCCATTTACCTCTTTAAAGGTTTCTGCAGATTTTTTTTCATCTTTGTAATAACCTACTGGAACAAGACCACTTGTTCCAATTAGACCAATTTTCTCAGAACCTGGCTGAAGAATTTCACCATCATCTGCAATAACAATAACTCCAGGATTTAAAGAAAATTTTGCAGTCTTTGGAGGATTATCTCTTGTAGAAACTGAGCTTCCCATCCCACCTTCTGTAGATCCCATTGTGTCCATAAGCTGCATGTCGTGATATTTTAAAAGACCATTTTTTACCTCTTCTGACCACATTACTCCACTTGATATGATTACATTTACTGAACTTAGGTCATATGGTTTACCAGATTCGCTTGCTCTATCTAGAGCATCTAACATAGGCTTAGCAAATGCATCTCCGACTATAACAATATTTGTAGTTCTGGTATCTTCAACTTGAGTCCACATCTGGTCTGCATCAAAACCAAGATTTCTTGAAGTTATAGCAGTACCACCAAGAAGTAAAGGTAAAAAAGCTCCAAGCCACATTCCTGTTCCATGCATAAGGGGACAGCCAATTAGACTTCTTATAAATGTATTTTCTTTTTTAAAGTTATGAATTTGTGCTTCAAGATTATTTATGTCTTCAGGTACATCGTAACCCATTGCTTTAAGGGTTCTAAAAAGGAAAACAAGAAATTCACCTTGTTTATACATCACCCCCTTTGGCATGCCAGTTGTTCCGCCGGTGTATAGCATATAAATAGTTTCTGGATCTCGATGAATTCTATTCATAGGAGCACATGATTCCAATAAATCCTCAAATTTTAATGCGTCTGGGAAGTGAGACTCAGTTCCATCAGCAATTTCTATCCATGCTTTAATATTAGGTAAAGAATTTGAAATTTCTTTAATTCTTGAGCTGTAACAGGCATGATAAAAAACTGCTTCTGAATCTGAGTTGTCTAACAAGTAAATAAGTTCTTCAGCTACATAACGATAATTTACATTGATTGGAACACCTCCAATTTTAAAAATTGCATTTTGACCTATTAAGTACTCGTTTGAATTATTTAAATATAATCCAGCTTTTGAGTTTGGTTTTAATCCAGCATTTGTTAATGCAGTAGCTATCCTGCTTGATTTTTCATCGTATTCTTTCCAAGATACTATTTCGTCACCACAAATAAGAGCGTTATTATCAGGAACAATATCAGATATCATTTCCCAAACCGAAGCAAAATCAAGATTCATAAGAACTCCTTTTAATTACAAATTTTAATACTAGCCATAAAAACATTAGTATCGCATTATTTACTAATCTAATAGTAAAATATCGTAAAAACATAATAAACAAATTTTATGAATGATTCTAATAAATTATTTGATCAAATATCAAAAGAATTAACACAACCTGGTCAGCTCTTTGAAACAAGAGAGTATAAAAATCAAAATGGATATTTGAGTGTGGAGTATGCAAATTTTCCAGATAACCTTAAAAAATATTTTGATGTTGGTGCAATGCATGGAGAGAAAGAATTTTTAATTTTTGAAGATGAAAGATATACCTATGATCAAGCAACAAAGATTGCTGCTAAATTTGGAAATGCACTGCTTAAAAATGGAATCAAAAAAGGAGATAGGGTTGCTGTATGTATGCAGAATAATCCTGAATTTATTTTTGCTTATATGGGAATTGTCGGTATTGGCGCTGTTTGTGTTCCGTTAAATTCTTGGTGGGTTCCAAACGAAGTTATTTATGGCCTTGAACATTCTCAAGCTAAATTACTAATTGGTGATCAAAAAAGACTTCAGGGTCTAGAATCAATTAAAATACCAAAGATAGTTTCAAGCTACACACCCGACGAAAATTTTACAAACTTTAAAGACTTTATTAAAAATATGCCAGAAGAATGGGCTGATATAGAAATCTTTAGAGATGACAATGCAACTATTTACTATACATCTGGATCAACTGGAAAACCTAAAGGAGTATTATCATCTCACAGGGGTATTCTTTCATCCATGTTTAGTTGGGCATTTATGTCTACCGTTTTAAACGAAAGAGAAAAAAGATTGGGAAAAGACAGTTCACCTCTTGCTGATTCAAATTCTTCAATTCTTCTTTGCGTCCCCTTATTCCATGCTACGGGAAGTCATGTTGCTTTCTTATTATCTGTATTGGTAGGCAGAAAAGTAGTAATGATGAAAAAATGGGATGCTGGAGAAGCACTTAAATTAATTAACGATGAAAAAATTTCTGATATAACTGGAGTTCCAACCCAATCATGGGAATTATTAAACCATCCTGATAAAGATAAATACGACTTAAGTTCGCTTAAGACTCTTGGAGGTGGTGGCGGACCAAGACCTGCTGAGCATGTAAAACTCCTTGATGAAAACTTCAAAGGCAGACCCGGAATAGGATATGGCTTAACTGAGACAAATGCTTTGGGTACTTTAGGAAGTGGAGATGAGTATATTAATCATCCTTCCTCAGCCGGAAGAGTTGTTCCGCCTTTGACAGAAATAAAAATTATAGATGACGATTGGAATGAATTGTCAGAAGGAAGTATTGGTGAGATTGCAATAAAATCTCAGTCAAATATGAAAGGTTATTGGAGAAATGAAAAAGCCACTGAAGAATGTATGAATGAGGAAGGCTGGTTTAAATCTGGAGATTTAGGAAAATTTGATGGGCCATTTCTTTATATACTTGATAGGCTCAAAGATATGGTAATTAGAGGTGGCGAGAATATAGCATGTCCAGAGGTAGAAGGCGCTATTTATGAACATCCCGATGTATTAGAAGCCAGTGTATTTGGCATTCCTGACGAAAGGCTTGGTGAAATTTTATGTACCGCAATATATCTTAGAGAAGATTCTGAAACTTCTGAAGATGATATTAGAGTATTTCTATCAGATAAACTTGCAGCATTTAAAATCCCAGCAGTCATCAACTTTTCTATTGAACCATTACCAAAACTCGCCTCTGGTAAGTTTGACAAACCCACTCTAAGAGGAATTTTTGAAAATAAATAAATTTTTCCTTTCAAAAAATAAAAAAAAGAGTAAAAATGTTATTTCTATATTTTGAATGATATTGTGAAAATTTTAGTAATTGAGGATGAGCCTGATATTCGAAAGAATTTAGAATATAACCTGGCTAGAGAAGGTTTTTCAGTTTCAGGTGCAGCATCAATTCTAGAAGCAAAAACACTGCTTTCATCTGACGATTTTAATTTGATTTTATTGGATTTAATGTTGCCAGATGGATCTGGTCTAGATTTATGTAAGGAGATAAAAGCTAATTCCAAAACTGAATCTACTCCCGTAATAATATTGACCGCAAAAGATGATGAGGTTGACAAGGTGGTTGGATTTGAAATTGGAGCTGACGATTACGTTACAAAACCATTTAGTGTTAGAGAGTTAATTTTAAGAGTAAAAGCAGTACTAAAAAGAGGTACAAAAAAGAAAGAAATTCTTGAAGTTGAAAGAAAGTTTGGCGATTTAAAGATTGATATTGATTCTCATGAAGTTCATGTCGACGATGTTAAAATTAACTTAACAGCCTTGGAATTTAGACTGCTAAAAAAGTTAGTTGATACAAGAGGAAGAGTTCAATCAAGAGACCAATTATTAACAGATGTCTGGGGTTACAGCACTGAAGTAACAACAAGAACTGTAGACACCCACGTGAAAAGACTTAGAGAGAAACTAGGACCAATGGGTAAATATGTTCAAACAATAAGAGGAGTTGGTTACAAATTTGCAAGAACTCCGGATTAAATAATGGGATACAGATTACGAACTTTTTTAATAGTATTTATATCTATTGGAATTGGAATTCTTTTCTCGAACATAATTTCATCAAATCAGGAAATATCCTTACTTCTTGTTGTTTTATCTTTATTTATAGTTGCTACTATAGCCTCATTAATATTTATAAATTTTTCATATAAAAATATTTCTAATCTAGAGGCATTAGCTTCAAAAATTGCACAGGGTAGAACCAAAAAGAGATATATCAAAGCTCTAAAGGAAGATTCAGGTGAATTTGGAGATGTTGCATCTAGTATTTCTAAAATTTCAGAAAATTTAAAAGATACAATTAATCAAATTGCAAAACAAAGAGATCAATTTGGATCAGTTCTTGATGATTTGGGAGAGGGAATCGTTGTTACCAATCAAAATGGAGATATAACATTTGAAAACGATCAGTTTTCACAAATACTTAATTTAAAAAATGTGAGTGGGTCAAATATTAAAGACTTAGGAATAAAATCACTTGGATATCTTTTTAGAAGATCAAAGAAAAGAAAAAGAGCAGATATCGAATTTGAGATTGAACTAAATGATAATTCTAATAGATGGGTTATGGCGACAATAAATCAAAGCAAAACAACCAAAGAGTATATTCTTGTTGTTCACGACATTACGCAACTTAGGAGCTTAGATTCTATGAGAAGAGATTTCATATCTAACCTTTCTCATGAACTTAGAACTCCTGTAAGTGTAATAAGAGCAAATTCTGAAACCCTTTTAGACAGCGCATTAGATGACAAAAAACAAGCTAAAATTTTTGCCAAAGCCATTTTACATAACGCAGAAAGACTAACTGACATGGTTTCTTCTTTGCTTGATTTATCTAGAATTGAGTATGGTGAACTTAAGTTAAATTTTGAAGAATTAGAGTTAGACCGATTTTTTAACAAGTTTATTCTGTCAATATCAACATTATCTAAGAAAAAAAATATCAATATTTTGTATAAACCACAACATCAGGGCAGTGTCATTGTTGACTATCAAGCATTTGAAAGAATTATGAATAATTTAGTAGATAATGCAATCAAATACTCTGATGCAGATTCTGAAATAGTAATATCAACTTTAAATGAGACTGATGAATATATTAAAGTTATGGTTGAAGATAGTGGGGAAGGTATTTCGTCAGAAGATAAAGATCATATTTTTAGTAGATTTTATAGAACTGCTTCAGCTAGAGCCACCGACAACCAAGGAAGCGGGCTTGGACTTGCAATTGTTAAACATCTAGTAAATAGTTTGAATGGAGAAGTTGGTGTTCAAAATTCTAAATCTAAGGGTTCAATGTTCTGGTTTACTGTACCTATTTCATAAATTTTAGTTTCTATTGTGAAACTTTCTCTTTAAAAATGAGATAAACTAGACTGCTCTTAATATGAATGCAATAAATATAAAAAAAATAATCATTAGTTCATCTGTAATTGTCGCTTTGCTAATGATTCTTTATACAGCTATGCAAATCATGAAAGAATCATCCATAAGACAAATTGATATACCAAATATTAAAAATATAGAATTTTCGTCAAATATTGAGTCTTCCTCTCAATCTAATCTCGAATTAACAAATAATAATTTTGATTATGAATTAATTGGATATAGGTCTGGTAAGAGAGATTTTTCAGTAATACTTAAAAAAGGTAATATGGAATATGTAGTTTCTGGTGGTGATAAACTAGAAGGAATATATGAACTTGTTTCTGTTAATGAAGATGAAGTAGTATTTAGTAATCAAGGTAAAATATATAAAATCAAGAATACTGTTGGAAAATAAATAATGAAATTGTTGAAAAAAAAATTAGTAATATCGATGATAGGTTTTTTTATCATTAGTGCTAATGCTCAAGAAACATTTATCCTAAATTATGAAGATGTTGATATAAAAAAAGTTACTCAGGATATAGCTCAATTTTCAAAAAAAACAATCATTCTGGATCCTAGAGTAAAAGGTAAAATCACCATTTATTCAAATGCAAATCTTGACAGAGAACAGGTTTGGAATGTTTATTTAAGAACAATACAAGTTAATGGTTTCAGCACAATTGAAGAAGATGGTTTTCTTAGAGTAGTTCCAGAAAATGAAGCAACAAGAGATAGCACTTATGGCACTGGTTCAGGTAATTTTGAAACCGTGATTATACCTCTTAAAAACAGGCCTATTGAAGAAATACTTCCTATGATAAAACCAATTACAGGAAGGCAAGCTCATCTATCAAGCATATCTTCAATCAACTCAATTCTTTTAGTTGATAGATCTAGTAATGTAGAGCGTGTAACGGATTTACTCGAAGACTTAGACAAAAATAATACTGCGAAAATTAACATAATTAAGCTTAATAATTTATCCTCAATTGAGGCAGTTAGAATTTTAGAGCGATTAAAAACTCAGAACAATCCTACTATTAATCAGTTTATTGCAATACCATTTACACCATCAAATTCAGTGATTCTCTCAGCAAATGATCTGATAACGCAAAATATAGTCTCAACATTAAATACACTTGATAAAGATGTTACTGAAAATGATTCCACAGATGTTATATATCTTAAGTATGCAAAAGCTGCAGATATTGCGCCTATTTTAACTTCAATTTCTGGTACTTTTGTAAGCGATGTCGAGGGAAGCAAGACCGTGATAACGCATCATGAAAAAACAAACTCTTTAATAATTTCCTCTGCTGAAGAAAATATTAATTCTATTAAAAACATTATTGCAAAATTAGATATTAGAAGAGCACAAGTATTAGTAGAAGCAATTGTTGTTGATATGTCTGAAAATGCTGCAAAAACTCTTGGTGTAGAAGCAATTTTTTCCGGTGATGATGAAGATAGTATTCCAATCGGAATAACTAGGTTTACAGGCTCAGGTCCAGATTTATTAGGAATTGTTGGAGCAGGGGATGATGAAACTGATGTAACGCTTACAACTACAGCAGTTTCCTCACTGCTAAACACTCAGGGTCTTGTTGCAGGTTTCGGAGACCTTTCTAAGGGCGACGATAATTTTGTGGGAATCTTAAATGCAATAGCATCAGATACTGATTCAAATATACTTTCAACACCTTCTATATTAGCTATGGATAATGAGCCAGCAAGATTATTTATTGGTCAAGAGATACCAATTACTACTGGTGAAAGTTTGGGAACAAATAATTCAAATCCATTCAGGACAACTTCTAGACAAGAAGTTGGCATTGAGTTAGAAATAACACCTCAAATTGATGAAGGCTCATCTGTAATTTTAAATATTAAACAAGGCGTTTCAGGAGTTGCAGGGGTGGCTCAAAGTGGGTTAGATTTGATAACAAATAAAAGAGAAATAGAAACAACTGTTCTTGTGGATAATAATCAAATTATTGTTTTAGGTGGTTTAATTGATGAAGATGTTCAAGAGGTTATATCAAAAGTACCAGTCCTTGGATCAATACCTTTGCTTGGTAAGCTTTTTCAATCTTCTTCAAGTACTACAAATAAGAAAAACCTTATGGTTTTTTTGAAGCCAACAATACTTACAGATTCAACCGCGAGTCAAGAAATTTCACTTGAAAAATATAACTATCTTAAAGCTCAGAAAGAGTTAAGTGGAGAACTAGATATTATTGATCTTACAAAACCTAAAGATTAAACATGATAATAGACTACGAAAACGTAAGGAAAGATTTGCTTCCATATGATTTTGTTAGAAATAATGAAGTAATAGTTACTAAGTCCGATGGTAAATATTTAATTATTTCTACAAAAAACCCATCTAAACAAATCTATGAAGAATTACAAAGACACTTATGTTCAAGTTTTGAAGTTGAAATATGTGATTCACCTACTTTTAATGAAATATTAACAAATTCATTTTCAATAACTGATCATAATAATGACATCTCTGAAGAGTTATCAGATGAATTTGATATTCAGGATTTTGCAGGCAGCATCAATGCTACTGAGGATCTTCTAAGTGGTGATAATGATACTCCAATTATTAAATTAATTAATGGAATTATTAGTCAAGCTATTAAGAATAGAGCATCAGATATTCACTTTGAGCCCTATGAAGATCATATAGTCGTAAGATATAGAATAGATGGAATATTAAAAGAAGTATTAAAACAAGATAGCAAAATAGCCTCAGTGCTGATTTCTAGAATAAAAATAATTTCAGGTTTAGATATTTCAGAGAGACGACTACCTCAAGATGGAAGAGTATCACTTTCTTTAGGCGATAAAAGCATTGATGTTAGAGTTTCAACCTTACCTTCATCTTATGGCGAGAGAATTGTTCTTAGGATACTTGATAAACAATCTGCTCAAATAAATATAGATGATTTAGGTCTCCCATCTGCGATATTATCAAACTATAAATCTTCGTTAAAAGATCCGGAGGGAATCATTTTATTTACTGGTCCAACAGGCTCTGGAAAAACAACAACTTTGTATGCTGGATTAAGATTTTTAAGCGATTCATCTCAAAATATTTTAACAGTAGAGGATCCAATAGAATACACACTTAATGGTATTGGCCAAACACAAGTCAATCCAAAAACCGGTTATACATTTGCTAAAGGTTTAAGAGCAATATTAAGGCAAGATCCCGACGTTGTAATGGTTGGTGAAATGCGTGATGTAGAGACTGCTCAAATTGGAATTCAAGCTAGCCTTACTGGACACCTCGTTTTATCAACTGTCCATACAAACAGTGCTGTTGCAGCTTTGACAAGATTACGTGATATGGGAATTGAATCATTTTTGCTGGCTTCAAGTATAAGAACAATAATATCTCAAAGACTTGTTCGAAGATTGTGTAGGGATTGTAAGAATGTTTCTAAACCGACAAATGAAGCTACTGAAATTTTTAATTTACATAAAACTAATGAGGTTTTCATTGCTAATGGTTGTGATAAGTGTAGTCACACAGGCTATCAGGGAAGAATTGCTATAGCAGAATGTATTCAGGTAGATAAAAATCTAAAAGATCAAATTCATAACAATGCACCTGAAAGCGAAATAGCAGATTATGTCTTTAAAGATAATAAATCTATTGATGAGGCATCAATAGATCTTATCGAAGAGGGCATTACGTCTTGTGAAGAGATCATGAGAGTAAATAATATTAAAGAAGATGCCAGCTTATAGCTATGTAGCATTAAGTAAAAATGGCTCAAAAAGAAAGGGCATAATAAGTGCTGAATCTGAAAGAGAGGCCAGAAGATTAGTCAAAGATTTAAAATTAACACCATTAAAAATAATTGAATCAAAAAATCTTAGTCAAACTTTAAAGATAAAAAGTAAAGACATTGTCCTAATGACAAGACAACTCGCGACTCTTCTTGAAGCTAGTACCCCTCTTGTTGAATCAATAGAGATAGTAGCTAATCAAGTTAAAAACAAGAATCTTGTATATGTACTTTATGGTTTAAAAGAAGAAATAATTCAAGGAAGAAGACTTGGTAATGCAATGAAAAAATTCCCAGGTGTTTTTTCAGATACCTATATTTCTATGGTTTCAGCAGGAGATTCTTCAGGAAACCTTGATACTGTTTTTAATAAATTAGCAGATTATTTAGAGGAAAGTGCTGCGATTAAGCAAAAAGTTGTTTCCGCACTTACTTACCCAATAATCCTTATAGGATTTTCAATCATAGTAATAATTTCTCTTCTTGCTTTTGTACTTCCTAGTGTTGTTAATCAATTCATAAAAGCCGGAGCAGACCTTCCTTTAATTACAAAGATATTGCTTAGTATCTCAAATAATATTGTTTTAATAATAATTATTGGTTTTATTATTGCCTCGAGCTTATATTATCTTTATCAAAATATTTCAAAAGACATAAATAAGAAAATTTCTTTAGATAAAAAAATCCTAAATATGCCCTTACTTGGGAACTTTATTTTAAATTCGGAATTAGAGAGATTTTCAAGTACGATGGAGTTGTTAATTTCTTCTGGAGCAAATTTAGACATAGCATTGGAAGAATGTTCAAAAGTTTTTAGTAATAAATATTTATCTAATACTATTCTTAAAGCTAGAAATGATGTTATTGAAGGTAAAGACTTTATTAAATCACTTCAGCATGAATCAATAATCCCAGATATATTTATTCAACTAATATCTAGTGGATATAAATCAGGTAATTTAGCTGGAATGTTCAATAAAGTATCTCAATTTATGAAAGCAG
>CEUU01022159.1_pt1 | contig 12448 bp, 8 predicted proteins | sample 531321 | NCBI WGS metagenome assembly CEUU01 (sample SAMEA2622658, study PRJEB7988) | marine metagenome | isolation source: saline water (ENVO:00002010), including
CATTTCGCCGTAACATCTTTTCTCAAAGCCTTTATAGTCTCCCTAGCGATTATCTTAGCGCCTATTGCTGCTTGAACAGGTATTTCGAATTGTTGCCTCGGGATTAGCTCTTTTAACTTTAAACAGATTTTCTTTCCTAGGTCAAAAGCATTGCTTCTATGAACTAGTGCAGAAAGTGCATCAACCTGCTCACCATTTAGTAACAGGTCCATTTTTATCAAGTCCGAAGTGCGGTATCCTATCGGGTGATAATCAAATGAGGCATACCCTCTTGATACAGATTTTAATCGATCATAAAAGTCAAAAACAATCTCAGCCAAGGGCATTTCAAAACTTATTTCAACACGATCCTGTGTTAGGTAGACTTGGTTTTTTAACTCTCCTCTTTTTTCGATACACAAGGTCATAATAGCCCCTACATATTCGCTTTTCGTGATGACCTGAGCTTTGATGTAGGGCTCCTCTATTCTTTCCATACTTCCTGGGTCAGGTAATTCAGAGGGATTATTTACGATAATAAGTTCATCGGGGTTTTTCTTTAGATAAGACTTATAAGACACGTTGGGTACCGTAGTAATTACCGTCATATTAAACTCGCGCTCTAATCGCTCTTGGATGATCTCCATGTGGAGCATTCCTAGAAAACCACATCGAAAACCAAAACCAAGTGCTGCAGAAGACTCCGGCTCGAAAACCAATGAGGAATCGTTCAACTGGAGTTTTTCCATAGAATAACGCAATTCTTCATAGTCTTCGGTATCAACAGGATAAATCCCAGCAAAAACCATGGGCTTAACATCCTCAAAACCCTTTATTGCTTCCTGGCAAGGGGCTTCAGTAGATGTGATAGTGTCTCCTACCTTTACTTCATTGGCTTGTTTTATTCCTGAGATAATGTAGCCCACATCCCCCGTTCTCAATTCTTTTTGTGGGACTAAACCCATTTTTAAAATACCAATTTCATCGGCGTTATAATCTCTCTTTGTGTTGTAAAATCTAATTCGCTGGCCCTTTTTGATGATACCATTCTTAACTCTGAAATAAGCAATAATTCCTCTAAACGGATTAAATACTGAGTCAAAAATCATCGCTTGAAGTGGTTCTTGATCGCTTCCTTTTGGAGCTGGCACATTCTTAATCACAGAGTCCAATATCTCCTCGACGCCAAGTCCTGTTTTTCCTGATGCTCTGATGATTTCCTCTTCTTGACAACCAATCAATTCAACAATCTGATCAGAAACCTCTTCTGGCATGGCTCCAGGGAGATCCATTTTATTCAAGATGGGTATAATCTGCAGATCATGTTCTAATGCCAGATATAAATTTGATATTGTTTGGGCTTCAATTCCCTGAGAAGCATCTACAATCAAAAGCGCCCCTTCGCATGCGGCGATAGATCTAGAAACCTCATAAGAAAAATCAACATGACCAGGGGTATCAATTAGGTTAAGTACATATTCCTGTCCATCACGCTTATAGCTCATTTGAATGGCGTGACTCTTTATGGTGATTCCTCGCTCCCTTTCGAGTTCCATGTCATCTAGCGCTTGATTTTGCATTTCTCTTTCAGAAATGGTTCCTGTCGTTTGCAGAAGTCGATCCGCCAAGGTGCTCTTACCGTGATCAATATGGGCAATGATGCAAAAATTGCGAATGTGTTTCATGAGTTGTCAAAATTACGTTTTAAATACCAAAATGACTATTTCAAGTTGTGAAATTATTCTCTTATTATTTATACGTCTTTTTTATTAAACCTCATCAGCTGAACCTCTCTGTTCAAGGGCTTGTCCGACAAGATAAAATGCATCATTTCCTGTGACAAAAGTGGCGCCATTAAGTACCCTTTTGTTCCCAGGCCATTAAAAATATAAAGCCCGTTATGCACTGGATGTTGTCCCAAAACGGGCCTTCGGTCAAAAACCGTTGGTCTTATACCTGCCACCTGTTTGGAAACCTGATAGCTCCCAGAAAACACGCCCTCTAAAATATGGATCAGGTTCTCCATACCCTCTTTGGTAATTCGGGTATCTCTAGCTCCACGTTCAATTGTTGCCCCTACTTTAAATAAATTGGGACCAGTAGGGAGTAAAAATCCTTTATGATTCCATGTTTCCTTTTCAGTCATGTCACATGAATTGATGGTTAAAAGCTGTCCCTTGGTATGCTGTATCTCAACTCGATTAAAATATGGTATCCGGTCCTGATCTGAACCACAACAAAAAACAACTGAATCATACCGCTCATTTTTGTAGGTCAGCTCATAAGGGTTCAATTGGTTCTGATCGAAAAACTCGTATCTCAAGGATTTGCGGGATAGTAATAAGGTTTGAATTTCCTTCATAAAATAAGCGGCATCCACCCGATAAGTGTTTTTTACAATGCCCGACCCCCATTTTTTATCCGAGTTTGAATAAGGCTTTTTGAGATTTTCTGAAGGTGAAAGATAGTTCTGGTATTCAGTGGTTTTTTGTTTTTCATCCCAGTACTTTTTTTCCTGTTCGCTCGCAAAAAACCTTCTTATTTTTATCTCTTTGAAAAACTTACACTGAGTAGATCTCTCAAGTTCCCGGTAAAACCTAACTGCTTCAGGTAAAAACTCATCTACCCTCCATGATTTTGTTACTCTTCTGAATACTATTGGGTTGATCATTCCAGCAGCGATTGATGAAGATTTATTCTTTTTATCATCAATAAGGCGAACTTGCTCTCCATTCTGAATCAACCTCCAGGCTAAAGAACACCCAGCTATACCACCCCCAATAATTAAATGTCGTTTCATATGTTCCTTACGAATGAAAATTAATTTGTCTGTCTTTATGAGATGGACAATATGAGCTTTAAATGTAAATCTAAAATCTGTCCCATGTTTTTACAATCGGAAAAGCTTTTTTTATGATACCTCTCCAATTCCTTTCGTAGACGACCTATTTTAACCTTTGTAGATAATTCATCATTACAAAGGCAATGTACTAATTTTTGAAAACGGTGTTGAGCCGTTTCATATCTCCTTCTAATCAGCACCCTTTCCTCCTGTCGATATTGTTCAACTGTCTCGGGTGTCATAACCTCTGAACAGAAATCCACCACCATTATGTTTTCTTTAAAAAACTGTGGTAAGTACATGTTTTTTCGTCCCTCATAACATTGCTGGTCAAAATCAATAGCTCGGACCCTATATTGTTCGTCTTCAAAATCAGGAGTAATATCCACAACGTAATTGTATGATCTCATATCTCCTAAAAGACGAACAAAGCAACGCTCATTAAACTTTACGAACTCTTTGGCGATACGCACTTTATTAAATGATGGTGTTTGGGTATATGAATCAATGAACTTATCTCCGGGAATACCGGGAATATGTTCTTCGATGAGGGTGTCTCCATCTACATAGAAGTTAATCCTATTTGGGCTTAAAATATATTCAAGTTCGAGTCCGTAAACCCTTGAGGCATCGGTTTTTTTTACATAGAAATAATCGTAGTTATCATTGAACTTGTTGACGATTCTAATTCTAAATGGCTTTGAGTTACCAAAGTGACAATAATCTATTCTATCCACATAAAGGTGCTGCATAAATGACATGTCTCCATCTGTTTTGAGTAAGGAATAAATGTATGTAAGGCCATCGTTAAATTCCTGAATAGTGTCTACACTGTATATAACTGATTCCCACAAGGTATTATTTCCATGTTTATCCATTAGAGGAAAGCCATCAGAGTATCTTAAAAGGTCCGCGTAAGATATGGGTAGTTTTTTAACTCTACCTATATCTACTAAGTATCTCTTTAGCAAGTGACTTACAGGAAAAAACGGTTTCTTTTTCGATATATCCATTCTGTTTTTCGTGGTTTTTTATACCTGCTTTTAGGCTTCAATCATGACCAACAACACCTAAAACAAAAATAGTGATTCTTATAGAACGATTGATCTCTAAAATCGTTTTGCATAACTCTTTAATGGTTGCTCCAGATGTAATTACGTCATCTACAATTCCAATAGAATTTACGTTGCTAAACTTAGGGGAAGCCAAAAAAGAATTCTTGACATTTTGGGCCCTTTCATTTTTATTTAACCTCGTTTGGCTTGAGGCGTTTATAATTTTAAAGGTAAAATCAGCAGAAAACGGTATGTTCAATTGTTTAGACAAACCTTTTGCAATTGCTTCAGACTGATTGTATCCTCTATCATATTTCTTTCTGTGATGGGATGGAACTGAAATAAGCAAATCTATAGAACCCTCTTGAATTTTATTTTTGAGTTTTTGACCAAGCCGCTTTCCTAAAAAAAACCCTGTATATTTCGAGTCCTGATATTTCAAATGATGAATCAAGACCTGCTCAACCCCTTCTTTGGTGAAAAAAAACAAACTGTACGCATCCCAAACACAGGGTAAATTAACGAGCTGTATAATTTGACTGTGAACCTCTTTATCCATATGCGACGTCCATTTTATTCTAGATGCACAACCGAAACAAAGAAGCTTGAACTTATCACTTATTTCTAGTCCACAACTTACACACTGGATAGGAAAAACAAGAGTGAACGCAGACAACAGAAATTCCTTAAGTACCTTTCGACTATTCCAAGTTCTTTTGTTCGGGAAACCACTTCTTTTCATGTCCGTGCTTTAAAAAATCCAACATCCCAAAAAAAATATTAATGATGATTTTTCAATTTTTGACTGATTAATATTCAAAAAATATCAATACGAATCGGGAAAAGAATAGATTAAAGTTTTACATCATCAAGATAAAACGATGTGGATATCTTTCAATTACATGTTAATAATCGCTGAAATGACTATGTATGAATGACTTGCAAAATGACCTGTTAATAACCCAATTGCATTGTTCATTTCTTTAGTTTGAAAAGGGTATATTTTTGACAACTTTTGTATTGCCTCGGTAAACGAAGACAGCAATGAAGTTTGACAATAACTTTTGCCCGAAAATCTGAGGAAGCAAGACTCACCTAGAGAACATTATTATCAGGAACACCAATCACCTTTCCCTGAATAATTTGTTTGACTAACAAAAAAATTGAGATGTACGTAGTTAAGAGAGATGGAAGAAAAGAACCAGTGAAATTTGATAAAATCACTGCAAGAATAGTAAAAATGTGTTATGGCTTAGACCCTCTGGTTTCTCCCGAGACTGTTGCGATGAAGGTTATTGAGGGTATCTATGACGGTGTAACCACATCTGGTCTAGATAACCTTGCCGCCGAAGTAGCTGCGGCAAAAACAATTGATCATCCAGATTACGCATTATTGGCCTCACGAATTATCATTTCCAATTTGCATAAAGAAACAAAAAAAACGTTTTCCGATGTGATGCAGGATCTATACAACTATATAGACCCTAAAACAGGAGAAAACGCATCTCTTTTGTCTGAAGATGTTTACAATATCATCATGCAAAATAAGGAGGTTTTTGATTCAAGCATCATGTATGATCGTGACTTCCGATATGATTACTTCGGTTTTAAAGCTCTTACGCAATCCTATTTGATGAAGTTAGAAGGAAAAATAGCTGAAAGGCCTCAACAAATGTTAATGCGTGTATCCATAGGAATACATAAAAACAACGTAGACGAGGCGATAAAGACCTACAACTTAATGTCTGAAGGATGGTTTACTCATGCAACGCCCACATTATTTAACTCTGGAACACCTCGGCCTCAAATGTCATCTTGCTATGCTTTAACAACGAAAGAAGATAGTGTCGCTGGTATTTATGACACACTTAAGTCTTGTGCTCAAATCTCTCAATCGGCGGGTGGTATTGGACTTGCAATACACGACATTCGCGCAACGGGTTCATATATTAAAGGCGCTAATCGCTTTTCTGATGGGATCGTGCCTATGCTGAGGGTCTTTAATGACACGGCGCGTTATATCGATCAGGGCGCGGGAAAAAGAAAGGGTTCTTTTACTATTTATTTGGAGCCTTGGCATGCGGATGTTTTTGATTTTTTAGATCTAAAAAAGAATCATGGTAAGGAAGAACTTAGGGCTCGTGACTTATTTTTCGGACTGTGGATTCCTGATTTATTTATGAGGCGGGTAAAAGAAAATGGTGATTGGACTCTGATGTGTCCACACGAATGTCCTGGCCTATCAGAAAAACACAGTGGGGAATTTGAAAAGCTTTACATAACTTATGAAAAATCAGGAAAAGGTAGAAAAACTATAAAAGCTCAAGATCTTTGGTTTAAGATCCTTGAATCTCAAATTGAAACAGGGGCACCATACATGTTGTATAAGGATGCCGCTAATCAAAAGTCGAACCAGCAAAACCTTGGAGTTATCAAGTCATCGAACTTGTGTGCCGAGATGATTGAATATTCGGCTCCAGACGAGGTCGCCGCGTGTAATTTGGCTTCATTAGCTCTTCCAAAATACATTAACGGTGACAAGACCTTTAACCACGAGAAACTCTTTGAGGTCACCTATCAAGTCACATTAAACTTGAACAAAATTATTGATGAAAACTATTATCCTATTGAAGAGGCCAAGAGCTCAAGCTTAAAACACCGCCCCATTGGCATTGGGGTGCAGGGGCTTGCTGATGCCTTTATTCTTATGGGTCTTCCTTTTGATTCGGAGGAAGCAAGGGCATTAAATAAAGAAATTTTTGAAACCATGTACTTTGCCTCCATGACGGCTTCAAAAGACCTTGCAAAAGAAAATGGGCATTATGACTCTTATCCGGGATCCCCCGTCTCTAAGGGCTTTTTTCAATTCGACATGTGGAGCATAACACCCACGAACCGATGGGAGTGGAACCTTTTAAAAGAAGAAGTTCAAAAATATGGGATTCGAAACTCACTGCTTTTGGCCACAATGCCAACAACTTCGACAGCCCAAATTCTGGGAAATAACGAGTGTTTTGAACCATATACTTCAAACATTTATACCCGCCGGGTGCTTTCTGGTGAATTTGTTGTTGTCAATAAACACCTCCTAAAGGACCTCGTAAAAGAGAATCTTTGGGACGCGAAGATGCGACAAAAAATAATGGCCGATAACGGCTCCTTACAAAAAATAGAAGGGATTCCAGAGCGTATTAAAAACCTATATAAAACCGCTTGGGAAATCTCACAAAAATCCATCATAGAGATGGCTGCAGAACGTGGAGCTTATATTTGTCAAAGCCAGTCTTTAAATGTCTTTATGGAAAATGCAACTTTTGGAAAGCTAACCTCTATGCACTTCTATGGATGGGAAATGGGGTTGAAAACAGGAATGTACAATTTAAGGACAAAGGTGGCAACGGATGAAATTAAGTTCACAATAGACAAAGATGTTCTATCAATAAACGCAGCCAAGTCAAAAGAGGAGAATGCCTAAAAAATAGACAAGGACAATGATTGTAAAATGTATGTATAATAATCTTAAATTGTATTAATTTTACCCCTCTGTAAAATGTTTGTGAAAACAACCCTTTATACGTCATTAAAAAGACAGACCCTATTATTTTAATTCTATGAAACATATAAAATCTGCACTTATATCAGTCTACTACAAAACAGGCTTGGAGGATGTTGTTAAGGAGCTTCACAAAAACAATGTCGAAATATATTCCACTGGAGGAACTCAGTCCTTTATTGAGGAGCTCGGAATTCCTGTTATTGCTGTAGAAGATCTCACAGAGTATCCCTCGATTCTTGGAGGCCGAGTCAAAACACTTCACCCTAAGGTTTTCGGGGGCATTTTAAATCGGCGATCCCTCTCTGAAGATCAAAAAACAATCAAAGACTTTTCTATACCTCAAATCGATTTAGTTATTGTAGACCTTTACCCGTTTGAAGAAGTCTGTGCATCTGGAGGAAGTCACGAAGAAATTATTGAGAAAATAGATATCGGTGGTATTTCTTTAATTAGAGCTGCTGCAAAAAACTTTAATGACGTCATTGTTCTTTCATCCATTAGTCAGTATGCCGGTTTTGTTGATTTATTAAAAATCCAAGGCGCCAAGACATCGGAAGAGCAAAGAAAAAATTATGCCGGAGAAGCCTTTCAGGTTTCGTCTCACTATGACACCGCTATTCATGATTATTTTGCTCCCGAAAAAACTGATGTTCTTAAGATAAGTAGCACTGATGTTCGGTCGCTCAGGTACGGCGAAAACCCGCACCAAAAAGGTTTCTTTTATGGGGATTTCAGGGCCATGTTTAGTCAACTACATGGAAAAGAGTTATCTTACAATAACCTTCTTGATATTGATGCGGCCATGAATTTGATTCTCGAATTTCAGGACGATTTGCCAACATTTGGTATATTAAAGCACAACAATGCCTGCGGTTTTAGTACAAGAGATACAATAAAAGAGGCATATGAAGCTGCTCTTGCAGGAGACCCCGTCAGCGCATTTGGAGGTGTTCTTGTTTCCAATAGACCTATAGATAGCTCCACTGCCAATTTAATCAATGATTTGTTCTGTGAGGTTGTTATTGCCACGGATTATGACTCCGACGGGCTGACTGTTTTGAAGTCTAAGAAAAATAGAATTATTTTAGTTTCTAAATCCCTAAAGCGATCAAAAAAGCTAGTTCGTACCGCATTAAACGGGTTTCTCGTTCAGGATCGAGATGAACAAATAGAAACTGAAGAAAACCTCGAATGTGTAACAAAAGAGTCTACAAGCGCTAATGACATTTCAGACTTGTTGTTTGCCAATAAAATATGTAAGCACACCAAGTCAAACACCATTGTTTTGGCCAAAAACAACCAACTACTTGCGAGTGGTACAGGTCAAACTTCGAGGGTTGATGCGCTCCGACAGGCGATTCATAAGGCTAAATCATTTGATTTTGATTTGAATGGAGCGGTAATGGCAAGTGATGCCTTTTTCCCTTTTCCTGATTGTGTCGAGATTGCAAATAACGAGGGTATAAAAGCCGTCATTCAGCCCGGCGGATCGATTAAAGACCATTTGTCTATTGACTATTGTGACGCGAATAAAATGAAAATGGTTTTTACTGGGATTCGTCATTTCAAACATTAACTTTATTATATTTGAACGTTGTTCATTTATAGGTAAGTATAACATCACTTCAATACAATTTTAAAATGGGGATTTTTAGTTTTTTGACGCAAGAAATAGCAATCGATCTTGGTACGGCCAACACCCTCATTATTTGGAACGATAAAGTTGTTGTTGATGAACCTTCCATTGTTGCCAAAGACATCCAATCACAAAAAATTGTTGCAATTGGTAAGAAAGCACAGCAAATGCATGGGAAAACGCACAAATTAATCGAAACAATTCGGCCTCTTAAAGACGGGGTAATTGCGGACTTTCAGAGCGCGGAGCAAATGATTCGAGGAATGATCAAAATGATCAATTCTGGTAAAAGCATATTTAACCCGACATTGAGGATGGTTATTTGCATCCCATCTGGAATTACGGAGGTTGAAAAAAGAGCCGTTCGAGATTCAGCAGAACACGCCGGGGCGAAGGAAGTATATTTGATTCACGAGCCAATGGCTGCTGCTATTGGAATTGGAATCGACGTGGAAGAACCAATGGGAAATATGATCATTGACATTGGTGGAGGAACTTCAGAAATTGCGGTCATTGCACTTGGTGGAATCGTTTGTGACAAGTCTATTAGAGTTGCTGGAGATGACTTCACTAGTGACATTGAAGACTATATGAGGAGGCAGCATAATATTTTAGTTGGTGAAAGAACCGCAGAGCAGATCAAGATCGAGGTTGGGGCAGCCCTTCCTGATCTTGAAAGCCCTCCAGATGATTTTGCCGTGAGGGGAAGAGACTTAATGACGGGTACCCCTAAAGAAATAATGGTCTCGTATACAGAAGTTGCTCATGCACTTGATAAAACCATTCAGAAAATTGAAGCGGCGATATTAAGCGCTCTTGAGATGACGCCTCCTGAGCTTTCAGCAGATATATACAGGACTGGCATTTATTTAGCTGGTGGGGGGTCCATGTTAAGGGGACTTGACGATAGGATATCGTCTAAAACCAAACTCCCAGTTCACATTGCAGAAGACCCTTTAAGAGCGGTTGCCAGGGGGACAAGCATTGCTCTAAAAAACATTGACAAGTATCAATTTCTTATCAAGGATTAATTCCTTATTATTTTCTTAATTGTTCAATTCATTTCACGGCTTGTTTCTTATCTTTGAAAATGCAGAATTTGATTGCTTTTATTCAAAAACTTAGGGTCTTCTTTGTTTTTATGGTTCTTCAAGTTATTACATTTTGGTTATATGTTTCATATATGTCGGTTCCAAAAAGTAATTTTTTCACCACGGCATCTTACATTTCTGGTGTACTTTTTGAGGTCGAGCACACCATAACTAAACACTTCAACCTAGAAGAAAACAATTTAAACCTTCAAAAAGAAAACATTCTTCTTCGAAAAAAAGTCCCTTCCTTTTTGTATAACGATAGCCCTGACTCCTTGTTCCAAAAAGACCTTTCGTATCGGCAACAATTCAGCTATATACCATCAACAATCATTAACTCCACGACTACTAAAAGAAATAATTTTTTTACCATCAATGTTGGTCAAAATCATAAAATATCGAGAGGGATGGGTGTCTTTTCGAGTAACGGAGTTGTTGGAATTATTCACAGTTCGAGTAATCACTTTAGTTTGGTAAAAAGTGTCTTAACATCAGACATCAATATTGATGTCATGATAAAAGATGTTGGTGCTTTCGGGCTGTTGAAATGGGATGGGAAAGACCCTCGTTTTGCGACGATTTATGGGATAACAAATGACATTAGCGTTCCTATTGGTTCAAGTGTAATAACCCGTGGTGGTGGTGGAATCTTTCCGAAGGGTATTTCTGTTGGGAGGGTTAAGTCTGTTAAATCCATCGAGGGAAAACCCGTCTGGCGCATTCAAATTGAGCTGTCAGAAAAATATGGGTCTCTTGAAAATGTTTATGTGTTAAGAAATGTATTTATTGAAGAGTTTTCTTCTCTTCAAAACGAAATTCAATCACAATAAGATGAGATTATTTTACGGTGTCATTTTGCGGTTTTTTCTGTTTGTTTTTCTTCAAGCGTTTATTTTCAATCAGCTCGAAATTAGTCCATATGTACATGTGATGATCTCTCCTCTTTATATCATGTTGCTTCCTTTTGATACGCCCGTAATTCGTTTGTTATTGGCTTCATTTATTTTAGGGCTTTGCATTGACTCTTTGTCAAATACCTTTGGTCTTCACGCCTCGTCACTGGTTATTTTTGCTTATCTAAGACCCCTTGTTTTTAGATGGTTTTCGCCTCGAGAAGGCTATGACTTTATCAAAACTCCGTCTATATTTGACATGGGAAATTACTGGTTCCTTATGGTTTTTGGGATCCTCTTGCTTTTACATCACCTGTGGTTCTTTACCATGGAAAGCTTTTCTTTTGATGAGCTTTTGTTAATTCTTCTAAAAACATTGCCAAGCTCACTGCTGTCTTTTATTGTATGCATTATATTACAAACGTTATTCTTAAAAAGATCAAAATAATTTGAACGTAGAAAATAGAAGATATGTTATTATTACCTTCATTCTGTTTGTTGGGCTTATGTATTTTTTTCGTTTATTCTACATGCAGGTTTTAGACGACACATGGAGTAATAGAGCACATCAAATCAGCGAAAAAAGAAGGGAAATCACTCCTCCTAGGGCTATAATATACGATCGAAACGGCGTAAAAATTGTCGGAAACAAAACGTACTTCAATCTCATGGTTGTTGAAGAGAAAATGGGAGGGGATTTTGATACTTCCGCGTTTTCAGATTTAATTGGATGGTCGGTGGAAGAGGTGCACAATCGATTCGAAGAAATTGTAAAGGGTGAGGGGAAATACTACAATAAATATTCAGGGAAAAAAGAAGCAAACTACCAAAAGAATCGATCATACCCCTTTTTAAAAGAACTTACAAAAGAAGAAATGGTTCGCATTGCTCCATATTTAGATGCTTTTCCTGGTTTTTACGAGGAAGAGACCAGCATGCGCACCTACCCATATCCAAACGGTGCAAATATATTAGGTTATTTATCCGAAGTCAACCGGCAGGAAATCGCTAAAGACCCTTTTTACAAACCAAGCTTCAATATTGGTCGTGCAGGCATAGAAAAGTTTTATGAAAAACAACTTCGTGGATCGAAGGGAGTTCACTATATCGTTCGGTCAGCAATGAATAACGAGGTTAAAAAATATGAGGGGGGCAGGTATGACACCATGGCATTACAAGCCAATCCAATATACCTAGGTCTTGATATTGAGCTACAGGCATACGGGGAAAGACTGATGAAAAATAAAAAGGGGTGTATTGTTGCTCTAGAGCCAAAATCAGGAGAGATTTTATCTATGGTTTCTGCACCGTCATATGACCCCAATATTCTTGTGGGTCGCAAAAATATAAGCACCTACTATCCTCGGCTCCTTAATGACCCGGACAAGCCCCTCTA
>CEUU01024193.1_pt1 | contig 12358 bp, 18 predicted proteins | sample 531321 | NCBI WGS metagenome assembly CEUU01 (sample SAMEA2622658, study PRJEB7988) | marine metagenome | isolation source: saline water (ENVO:00002010), including
ATTTGTTCGGAATTCAAGTTTTGTTCACAGTGTGATTCGTTTCGCTTCACATTTGCATTGAATTAATTGTGCACATCGGTCGCCTGAAAGCGGCGATGCTTTCCTTTCAACCGCTACTGTCGCCAGCAACAAATGTTCTGCTCTCATGTTGCTGGCCGCCGCGCTGACTCCGGAGATTGTCAAGAGTGCCGGGGTGGCCTACATCCATTACCTGAGCTTCATGCTCTGCTTCGCGGCACTGGTTGTGGAGCGACGGCTGATTCGACCTGATCCGGATCGCAGGACTGCAACTGCGATGGTGATCACCGACATCGTCTACGGCATCGCGGCTCTGGCTCTGCTGATCACGGGGATTCTGCGGGTTCTCTACTTCGGCCAGGGCAGCGACTTCTACACGGAGAATCCCCTGTTCTGGTGGAAGGTGGGTCTGTATCTGAGCGTCGGTGGACTGTCTCTCTATCCCACAGTCACCTACATCCTCTGGGCGATTCCACTGCGCAAGGGTGAGTTGCCCAAGGTGGGCGAGTCGTTGGCCTCGAGGCTGGGCTGGATCATCAATGTGGAGCTGGTGGGCTTTGCCCTGGTTCCGATGCTGGCCACACTGATGGCCCGTGGTGTTGGTCTTTCCGCTGCATGAATCACTTGGCCGATGCTTGATGACCCCTGTCCACCGGTTCAGCAGGTCCGTCCGCTGGAGGGTCAGCCATTCGCTGGAGTGGCTGCCGAGATCGCCCCTGGCTACGGGGCCCGTCTGGCAACAACGGCTTTCGGGATTCCATCCCTGCCGCAATGGTGTGTCTGGGTCGAGCCAGCGTCTGGTGAGATTGCGGATCGATGGGAGCAACGCTGGCTGAGCGCCGTTGATGCAGCCCTGAATCACTGGATGCCGCTGCTGCCGATCACACGAGTGAGTGATCCCAGCCGTGCCCATATCCGCGTTGAACGCCGACGCCCCCCCCTGCGGCAGCTGTCCGGGGGATGGCGTGCCAGTAATGGACGTGCCGTGCTGCAGCTGCTGGAAGTCCGTCGCGATGAGGTCTGGCGACTGGAACCCGGTGTGAAGGTGCTGGTGTCACCGGAGCTGCGCGCTCAGTCCCTGCAGGCCACCGCGCTGCATGAGCTCGGCCACGCCTTCGGTCTCTGGGGGCACAGCGATGATCCGGCCGATGCCCTTTCTCCCGTTCAGGGAGCGTCCCCGGTTCTTGAGCCATCCGATGGCGACCGACGCACCCTGGAGTGGTTGCGTGATCAGCCCACGCGCTTCGGCCAGCCTCTCCAGCTCGGTCCTGCTGATGGCAGGTGACCGAGTCACCAGCTCATGCTGCCAGCTTCTGACAGGCCGGGGAAAACTCGGCATGCTTTCCCCAGTGAACGATTGCCGGCCTTGAGGATTGCAACGCTGCTGCGTGCGGTGAGCCTGAGACGGGCACCGCTGCTGGCCGTCGCGCTCATGGCGGCTGGAGGTTGTGGTTCGTCCGGACTTCTCTCCGGGCAAGGCAGCGCCGCCAGGGACAGCATCCGGATTCAGCTGGATGGAGTCCAGCCTTCCGAGAGCAGGGGGGAACTGAATCAGAAGGGTGAAACCGTTCGCTTCAAGGTGGGATATGGCCGCAACGGCATCGCCTGCGCCGGCTCAACATTCGAGGAGGGCTGGACCCCGCTTGGCACCTTCCGTGTCAATGCAGTTCTCAGTGAGGATCGTTTCCTGATGGATTCCGCTCTGGTGAAGGAGTCGGGGAAGAGCGAGGCCTATCTGCGTGAGAATCTCTTTCGCAACATGAGTTCCATTGACTTCAAGGGCGATGGTGAAACGGGCGAATACGGGCTCGGCTACATCAGCCTGGAGCCTGTGCCTGCAACGCCACAGCCCTTTCGCTTCAACACCTATGACGGCACTTTCCGCTGGTACAGCTTCGCCATTCACGGCACCAACGATGCCAGCAGGGTGGGTCAGGCGGTCACCGGTGGCTGCATCAATGTCGATCGACAGGTGATGGCGGACCTGCTCGAAACCGTGCAGCTCGGGGATGAGGTGGTGATCAGTTCCGAGTCTCCCTGCACCCCCTGATCAATGCCTGCGCGGTGCCCCGCGACGGGCTGCAAGCACCTCCTGCACCTGACGCCAGCTCACACCGTGGTGGGCGAGGGCGACCTGCAGATGAAACAGAATGTCGGCGGCTTCGCCTGCAATCTCCTCAGCGTTGCCGTCCTTGCAGGCCATCACGAATTCCGCACTCTCCTCACCGATTTTCTTGAGAATGCTGTTGTCACCGCCCGTGAGCAATTTGTTGGTGTAGCTGCCCTCCTCAGGCTGATCCCGCCGCTGCTCGATCACGCGCATCAACTCGGTGCAGGCGTCAGCCGGTGGTGCCAGCGACTCAGGCCCCCCCGGGGCGCGTTGATCACTGTCTTCGTAGAAGCAGCTGCGAGCTCCGGTGTGGCAAGCCACATCGCCTGTCTGTTCGATCGACACGAGGATCACATCCGCATCACAGTCGTAGCGGATGCTTCTCACTTTCTGGGTATGCCCGCTGGTGGCTCCCTTGTGCCAAAGCTCCTTGCGTGAGCGGCTCCAGTAATGCACTTCTCCTGTGCTCAATGTCAGTTCGATGGAGCGTCTGTTCATCCACGCCACCATCAACACTGCTCCATCCAGCCAGTCCTGTGCGATGGCAGGGATCAGGCCCGCATCATTGAAACGGAGTTGATCAATGAATGCTGAGGTGAGGGGCTGCATCGTTCTGCGCTAGCTGCAGATGTAGACAGGAGGAATCCTGCCGCAGTGCCGTCCCCTCCATCCGCCCGATGCCTCTGCCCCCCGCCGGTCACACCTGCAGCAAGCACTTCGAGGGGTATCCCTGTTGCCACAGGCAGTGGCGGCATCCCGGGCATTGCCGTTTCGTTCACGGCTACAGCCGCAGCTTCACTGTCTGGTTCGTTGCAAAACAGCTGGACAGTTGTGGTTTTGTGGTGGACTTCTCCAGTCTCCGACCTCTGGAAGAGCAGCTCAGACGTCAGTTCGACCACACGTTTCTGGTCAATGCCGACGATCCGTTGATGGATCAGTGGCAGATCCTGCATGAACAGGGTGCGCTGGATCTGCGCGTGATGAACAACGTCGGGATGGAGTCCACCGCCCAGCTCGTCTGGGGCTGGGCCAACACCCTGCTGCAGGAGCGTGATGGAGGTCGCAGCTGCTGCTGGAAGGTTGAGGCCCGGGAGAACCGGGCCAACGGGGCCTGTTATGAGGCACTGCCTGAGTGGTTCGACACTGCGCACCGATAACCAGCGCGGAGATCAGCGCAGCACCAGTTTCAGCAGCTCTTCGTTGCCGCCTGCCGGCTGCACATCCACGCTCACGTCATCGCCGTCGCCGTAACGTCCGGCCAGGATGGCCTTGGCGATCGGTGTTTCCAGTTCACGCTGGATGGCACGCTTCAGCGGACGGGCGCCATACACCGGGTCGTAGCCGGCATCGGCAAGCCAGTCGGTGGCGTTATCGCTGACGCTCAGACTGAGCTTGCGCTCGGTGAGACGTTTGCGCAGACGTTCCACCTGGAGGCTCACGATCCGGCGCAGTTCGTCTTTGCGCAGGCTGTGGAAGATGATCTGATCGTCCAGCCGGTTGAGAAATTCAGGCCGGAAATGGCCTCGCAGCGCTTCATTCACGCGCCGTTCCATTTCGTCGTGCTGCCCGTCATCGCCACCGAGGTCGAGGATCGACTGGCTGCCGATGTTGCTGGTGAGGATCAATACGGCATTGGTGAAGTCAACGGTCCGGCCCTGCCCGTCAGTGACCCGACCGTCATCAAGGATCTGCAGCATCACATTGAACACATCGGGGTGAGCCTTCTCCACCTCGTCGAACAGGATCACGGCATAGGGCCGACGACGCACCGCTTCGGTGAGCTGACCGCCGGCCTCATAACCGACATAGCCTGGAGGCGCACCGATCAGACGACTCACGGTGTGCTTCTCCATGTACTCACTCATGTCGATGCGCACCATCGCGTCCTCGCTGTCAAACAGCTGAGCGGCCAGGGCCTTGGACAGTTCGGTTTTGCCGACACCGGTGGGACCGAGGAACAGGAAGCTCGCGATCGGTCTGTGGGGATCGCTGAGTCCGGCGCGTGAACGCTGAATCGCGTCGGCGACAGCGGTGACAGCCTGCTGCTGACCCACCACCCTTTCATGCAGCTGGTTCTCAAGCCCGAGCAGCTTGGCCATTTCCGACTGCACAAGCTTGGCGACGGGGATACCGGTCCATTTGGCGATCACCTCGGCGATGTCGTCTTCGCTGACCTCCTCACGCAGCAGCGTCTTCTCCTGACCGTTGTCGTCGTGTTCGCTCAGTGCAGCCTCTTTCTCAGCGAGCTGCTTCTGCAGTGTTGCCAGGGTTCCGTACTCCAGTTCAGCTGCCTTGTTGAGGTCATAACTGCGCTTGGCCTGATCCACCTGCAGCTGCACACGCTCGATCTCCTCCTTGAGGTTGGAGAGCTCATCAATCGCCCCCTTCTCCTGCTGCCACTGGGCATTGAGAGTGCTCTGCTGCTCAGACAGTTCCGCGAGTTCCCGCTCGAGTTTCTCCAGTCGCTCCTGGCTGGCGGCGTCCGACTCCCTGCCGAGCGACAGTTTTTCCATTTCAAGCTGCAGGATCTTGCGATCGATTTCGTCGATTTCCTCCGGTTTGGAAGTGATCTCCATCTTCAGTCGCGCGGCGGATTCATCCACGAGGTCGATGGCCTTATCCGGCAGGAAGCGGTCGGCGATGTAGCGGCTGCTGAGCACGGCCGCAGCCACCAGTGCACTGTCAGCGATGCGGACACCGTGGTGAACCTCATAACGCTCCTTCAGTCCGCGCAGGATCGAGATCGTGTCCTCCACCGTGGGCTGATCCACCAGTACCTGCTGGAAGCGGCGTTCCAGGGCAGGATCCTTTTCGATGTGCTGGCGATGTTCGTCGAGTGTTGTTGCGCCGATGCAGCGCAATTCCCCTCGGGCCAGCATCGGCTTGAGCAGGTTGCTGGCATCCATGGCACCGCCGGTCGCGCCGGCACCCACCACGGTGTGGATCTCATCGATGAACAGAACGATCTGTCCCTCGGAGTCGGTGACCTCCTTCAGGACCGCTTTGAGCCGTTCCTCGAATTCACCGCGATATTTGGCACCGGCGATCAGGGCCCCCATGTCGAGGGCGATGAGCTGTCGGTTCTGAAGAGCCTGGGGAACGTCGCCGTTGACGATGCGCTGCGCCAGCCCTTCGACGATGGCGGTCTTGCCGACCCCGGGTTCCCCGATCAGCACGGGGTTGTTCTTGGTGCGACGGCTGAGGATCTGAATGGTGCGGCGAATCTCCTCGTCGCGGCCGATCACAGGATCCAGCTTGCCGTCGCGGGCAGCTGCCGTGAGATCACGTCCGTATTTCTCCAGTGATTCGTAGGTTGCTTCCGGGTTCTGATCGGTCACGGTCTGACTGCCGCGTACGGCATCAATAGCGGTTTTCAGGGCACTGGCGTCGGCGCCCACCTGGCTGAGCAGGCGTTGGCCGCAACGGGAATCCTCAGCGAGTGCCAGCAGCAGGTGTTCAACGGAGATATAGCTGTCTCCGTACTCCTGCTTGAGAGATTCGGAACGATCCAGCAGGGAATTCAGTCCTTTTCCCAGGTAAACGGATTCCGGCGGGGACTGCAGCGCCGGTTGCTGATTGAGATGAGCTTCCAGGTTGTTCTGAAGTGCGGCTGGTGTGACGCCTGCCTTTTCAAGAATGCGACTGGCCAGTCCGTCCTGTTCCAGCAGTGCCAGCATCAGATGCTCGGTTTCCAGTTGCTGATGGCGTCGCTTCTGGGCCAGGCTCTGGGCCGAGAGGATCGCGGCCCAGGCCTTTTCTGTGAATTGTTCGGCCGTGGGTTGCATGAGTCGGTTGGTACTGCAGTCACCGTATGGAGCGCCTGCCTCCTGGGACCGGGGGAAACCGATCCGGTCGGTTCGGTCTGCACGCCAGCATGCGGTCAACCGATCCGGATCGGTAGGGTCCACCGAAGAATTCAGCGACCAAGGTGGACGGAAACTCTGTGAATCCCAGTCTGGTCATGACACTGGTGGCCAGAGTCAGGGAGCTCTACGGAGCTTCCCCCTCCGATCTGGAGAGGATGTGCTGGACCGTGGTGCACGAACATCATCACGGCACCATGCCCTCTGAATACGACATCCGGGAGGTTGATGAGGATCTCTACCTGGCTGTGCTCACGGCAGCCCGTCCTTAGGGAGCAAGGATTACACCGGTTCGCGTCGTGGTTGCAGCTCAGGCGACGTCTGAGCCATGGTTAAGCAAATCTGAAGGAGTGGGTTGTGAAAGCTGCCCCGTCCTGTCCCCTGCATCTGGGGATTCTCGATTCACCCGACTACTGGACGGACAATGCTCTGGTTGAGGCTGTATCGCCAACCACAGCTTCGGAGTGGAGGCAGTGGATCGAAGCGTCGGACTCCGCTCGCAGACTCACCAGCCAGAACCAGCAGGCGGCTTCCCGTGGCTGAATCCTCCGCTGTTCGGCAGGATGAAGGCATGAAGATACGGTCGTGGCTGACACGGATTGGCTCCCACCTGCTCGGTGTTGTGGATGAGTACTGGGCGATGCGCGAACCCGCTCAGTATCACCAGCAGCTTCCCTGCTGTGATCTGAAAAATGAGGTGGATGCGACAAGGTCGAGCTGCCAGCGTTGAGTCGCCGGAGGCTGCTGCACGTTTTCAGTCGTCTTTCAGCAGGATCATTTCAGCCATTGCCCGTTCGCTGCCACAGGAGGCTGTCCTGGCTAGGGGTTGGTGAAGGTCCTCCTGAGGGTGCGCGGCATGTCTGTGATCAATATCTCCGGCGACAAAGCCCCGAAGCTCGATCGGGTGTCCGAGCACTGGCCACGCACCATCCAGCAGTACTGGCGTGATCAGGAAAACCGCCAGAAGTCACTTCAGGCCAAGCTTTTGTCGGAATCGCTGCGCCTGCAGAGTGTGCCAAGGTCACGCAAGCAGATCTTCGCCAAGCGGCAGAGCTTTGTGGTGCCCTGTCACACCGTGCGGGCGTGAGCCACGGATCAGCGACAGGCGGCAAGCTTGCTTTTCGCTGCCTTCAGGGCCTCCTCACAGGCTGACCGGTCCTCCCTGTCGATATCCCCCTGGCTTCCGTTCAGGCGGGCTTCAAGAAACGCGATTTCCTCAATCCAGTGGTGGCGGTCTTCAGATTCAGTGCCCATGGCTGACTGACTTTCGCGGCTGGTGTGGCAACTACCATCCCAGCACTGTGTGTGTTCCGATGTCGTCGGTTGTTCCGGAGGATTTTGATTACTCAGCATCGATCTCGTTTCTTGAGATCAGGGATCAGTTGCCTTTGATCGATCCTGAAAACCTCTCCATGCAGGATGTTCTGACCATCCTGCTGCATCTGTTTCAACAGAAACCGGGCTTTGTGGATCGAGGCCATGACACCAACAATGCGGAGACCGCCTGGGTCAATGCCTATCTCTTCCGACTGACACCAGGCCTTGATGATCAGGGCCTGGAGGGATACGTGATTGAGTGCATCGGATCGAGTGTCGATCGCATGGCTGAACTGCTCTGATTCAGCTCAGTTCTTGTCGGGGCGATCAATCAGTTCACACTGATTCAGCCCCTGGGCATTGGGATCAGCTTCCTGGAGGCGATGAAGAATGTTGCGCAGATCGGCACCTGCAAGCTCCCCGTTGGACTCCCATTTCAGGCTGGTTCCGCGTCGATTGTGAACGGTGTCGTTCATGAGTCCTCCGGAGCGTCTGCACTTTCGGTGATCAGGGGTGCCCTTCAGCACCCCTGCGCAAAACCCTTAAAGGAAGTTAAAAGTGTGTCTGTTGTTACCTTTCGCGGGCGGAGCGCTGTTCAGCCGAAGCCTTTCGCCTGCGCCTGTTTCGACAGGCTGCGCTGCTGTGGGCTGAACAGAGCCTTGCGTTCGATGGCCTCTCCCACATGAGGTGCTGTTTCCACGCCACTGACCAGCATGGCCTGATGCCGGGCCTTTTCCTCGTCTGATCCGGTGTCGCTCTGCAGGTAGGCCGTCACGCAGGCCTGGGCTGTGTCCGTCGCTGCGAAGAACAGCGTTCCCGGGCCTCTGCGTCTGCGGGTGAGATTCCTGGCCAGACGCCGCTGCTGCATTCCAGCCCAGAGCTGGCCTGGATTGCGGGTCATGTAACCGTTGAGGCTCTGTGCATCGGTGTCCTCGCTCAGTGCCATGGATGTTCCATCCACAAAGTCGCTCAGCAGAGTCACCACCGCCATGCGTTGTCGTGCAAACGTTCAGTCTGTTCCTGCAGGAGGGCGGACTCCGAGAGCGCTGCGGCTGAACCAGGTCTCCATGGCTGCGACCCGATCCTCCTCAATCAGATCGGCAGGCTCCAGAGCGAAATCAAGACGTCGTGCCAGCGACACCACCTCGGAATCGCTGGCACAGGCGTGCAGTTCTCGGCGTAGTGATGCACTGTGTTCAAGCGCATGCACAAAGCCACGCAATGCTTCTCTGCTCATCGTGACCAGCCCCTCTCGGCCTGTTTCTCCACAAATGCGGCGACGTCATCGATTTCGCTGACACTCAGCTTGCCTTCGTAGGAGGGCATGGCGTTCTTGCCGTTCTCGATCTGGTGTTCGATGGCTTCGATCGGATCCTGACCATAGGAGTCGAGATAGGCCTGCAGATCTGCCTGGCTGAGGGTGCGGCTGGCCCGGATCACATTGCCGCCACCCATGTGGCAGGCAGCGCAGTTGCTGGAGAACAGCTGGGCACCATGCGAGAGATCCGGGTCAGCCATCGCTGCAACCGGTAGAGCAGAGCCGAGGCTGATGCAGAGGCTGAGGAAGAGAGACAGTGCAGAAGCAGGGTTTGGCATCCCGTGGCGTTGATCCCTACGCCAAACCTATCCATCAACACCAGCATGAAAAGACCCCGGAGTGAACGTTGACAATCCGGGGTCTGAATATCTTGAAACCTGAGAATCAGGCGTTGAAGGTGTGAATCACTCGACGATCACCTGGCCAACCATGCCGGCACCGCGGTGGGGCTCGCAGTAGAAGTCGTAGGTACCGGCTTCACTGAAGGTCTCTTCCCAGGATTCACCGGGAGAGAAAGCCAGGTCAGTGTGGCTGTACTCATCGTGGCCTTCGAAGACGGCATTGTGAGGAGCCATCTTGTTGTTGACGAACTTGACGGTGTCACCAGCCTTGATCGTGACGGAGCTGGGTTCGAAAGCGAGCATTCCGGAGTCGGCTCCGAGCTTCACCTCAACGGTGGCGGCACTGGCGGAAGCAACACCCACTGTGCAGGCAAGCACAAAAGCGAGGGCGGTGTAGAAGACTGATTTCAGGCTCTTCAGCATGACGGCTGTTGAAGTTGCCTAATTATAAGCGCATCTCAAGGCGATCCTCGCCTCGGTAAACCTGAATCCAACAGCACGGATTCAAGGTCTGGGGCATGGCTTTCCTCGCCGAAGCGCTCCGGCCCGGTCACCGGTTCGTGAATGAAATGGCGCTGGCGAATGGAGAAGCGATCCCAGGCATTGACCTCGATCGGCAGCACCCGGATCAGCGTTTCGATCAACCAGGGCCAGAGCGGCACACCCGGCGTCGGTCGAAGTCCCCGCCAGCGACAGAGGCTGGCCACCGCCGCATTGACGCTGATCGCTTTCTGACCCATCACGATCCTGCGCACAGCCCCCTGGCCGGGTTCGCTGTTGCGCTGATGCGGGTGGGTGGCGAGCTGCCCGCAGATCGCCGCGATGTCAGCCGCATGGATGAAATGAAAGCTGGCATCAGCACGCAGAAATCGCGCCAGCCAGAGCCATCGGCTGGCCTCCACCAGTCCTTCGGTGAGATAGCTGGTGGGAAATCGGCTGCTGCCGTCAACGCGTCCTCCAAACACCAGGGTGGGAAAAACGGCAACGATTCTCTCGGCGAGAGGATGCTGCTCAAGATCCTTCAGACACTGGGCCTTGGTCTGGATGTATTCCGTGCCGTAGGCCAGTGCCTCCGTCAGCGGCTGCAGGTGTCGATCCAGGATGCTGGCCGTTGAGAAATAGGTGATCTGTTCGATCACGGAGGGATTGAGCAGTGACAGCATTCGCTTCACGGCCACCACATTCACCTGCTGGGCTCGCTCGGGATCACCCCATGCGGTGGCCGTGTGGATCACGCGACTGACGCTGGCCAGTTCAGCCGCGAAGCGATCAGCCTCGCGGAGGTCTCCAACAAGCAGCTGGATCCTGGGATGGTCCGCTGACACGGCCGTGAGTTTGCTGGGATCGCGCAGCCACAGCAGCAGTTCGGCGTCGCTGTTGTCCAGCAGCCAGGATGTGGTGTATTGACCGACGCAGCCGCTTGCGCCTGTGATCAGGATGCGCGCCGGAGTGGTTGTCTGGCTCAAGCGAGAGCCCCGACCCTGTCCATCACGCTCTTGCCGGCGGTGAAGAAGGCGGCACCGTTCTCCTCAGGAGTTCCGGGAAGGATGCCATGGCCGAGGTTGAGAATGTGGCGGCGGCCGCGGGCCTTGCGCACGCAGTCATCGATTCGCGCCTCGATGGCCTGTGGTGTCCCGAACAGCAGTCCGGGGTCGACATTTCCCTGCACGCCGATGTGTTCAGGGAGCCGTGAACAGGCTTCCGCCATATCCACCGTCCAGTCGAGGGAGATGATGTCCACACCTGTCTGGGCCATCCGCTCGATCACGCCGGCACTGCCGGAGATGTAGAGGATGAACGGGGTGTCGGGGTGAGTCTGCTTGACCAGGTCGACCACCTTCTTCTGATAGGGAGCTGCAAAAACGTCGTAGTCGGCAGGGCTGAGCTGTCCGGCCCAGGAGTCGAACATCTGCACCACCTGAGCACCGGAATCGATCTGGTAGCGCAGGTAGCTGGCTATGGACTCCGCGAAGTGGTCGAGCAATTTGTGCAGCAGTTCAGGCTCACGGAAAGCCATGGCCTTGATCACGGCGTAGTTCTTGCTGCTCTTGCCCTCCACGACATAGGCCGCCAGGGTCCATGGAGCACCAACGAAGCCCAGCACAGCGGCTTCGTTGCCGACGCTCTCGCGCAGGCGACCCAGCACTTCGCCCACGAAGGGCATGGATTCGCTCGGAATCAGGGGACGCAGAGCATTGACCTGGTTGATGTTGCGGATCGGCTCACCGATCTGAGGCCCCTTGCTTTCGATGATGTCGAAGTCGATGCCCATGCCGGGCAGCGGAGTGAGGATGTCGGAGAACAGAATCACGCCATCAGGCTTGAAGGCCCTGAAGGGCTGCATTGAGATCTCGTAGGAGAGATCCGGGTTCTCTGAGCGTTCGCGGAAGCTTGGGTGCTGATCCCTGAGGTCGCGGTAGATCTTCATGTACCGGCCGGCCTGACGCATCATCCAGACCGGAGGGCGCTCCACCGCTTCACCACGGGCTGCACGCAGCAACAGAGGCAGAGAGTCGCTCATCAAGCCGAAGTCAGATCAGTCGGAAACCTACCTGAAGAAACCGTGCGCAAGCCCTGGATTCCAGGCATGCTGAGCTGTTCGTCACAACAAAAGGTGCGGCTCAGTCATTCGCGGTTGATCGAGGGGCGCTGAGGCTGCGCTTGGGGTCGTGACGGAACACCATCAGGCTCAGGGGAGGCAGGCAGAGATCAAGAGAGTTCTCGTAACCGTGAATCGCCCATTCATCGGTGGGCTTGCCACCCATGTTCCCCAGGTTGCTGCCGCCGTATTTGGCAGCGTCCGTGTTGAAGATCTCCTCATAGAAGCCTGCAAGCGGCACGCCCACCCGGTAATGGGAATGACTCTGAGGCGTGAAGTTGGCAACCACCACCAACCAGGTTCCACTGGCGCTCTCCCTGCGCATGAAACTGATCACGGAATGGCGATTGTCGTTGCAGTCGATCCACTGAAATCCGAACTGATCGAAGTCATCCCGCCATAGAGCAGGTTCAGCTTTATAGAGAGAATTGAGATCACCCACCAGGCGCTGCAGACCCTGATGAGGTTCGTGGTTCAGCAGATCCCATTGAAGATCACCCCAGACATTCCATTCGGCCCGCTGTCCGAACTCCATGCCCATGAAAATGGTTTTCTTGCCTGGGTGAGTCCACATGTAGGCAAGAAGTGCGCGGGTGTTCGCATATTTCTGCCAGTCGTCTCCTGGCATTTTGTGCAGGAGATTGCTCTTGCCATGCACCACTTCATCGTGGCTGAGAGCAAGCATGAAGTTCTCGGTGTAGTTGTACCAGATTGAGAATGTGATGTTGTTCTGGTGAAACTGACGGAACCAGGGATCGAGCTCGAAGTAATCGAGCATGTCGTGCATCCAGC
>CEUU01013170.1_pt1 | contig 12334 bp, 15 predicted proteins | sample 531321 | NCBI WGS metagenome assembly CEUU01 (sample SAMEA2622658, study PRJEB7988) | marine metagenome | isolation source: saline water (ENVO:00002010), including
GGTGTGCCTATAAACAATGCTTTGCCTTTTCTGTCTGACAATGTGGGTCTTAAAACTTGCGTCCATAGTTCCTTGTCCAAGTCTTGGTATTCATCCATAACTAAAAAATCCAAACCTACACCTCGTAATGCATCTTTGTTTTCTGCACCTTTAAGATGTATTGTGGATCCTGACTTTAATCTTATTTTTAATTCTGCTTCGTTAGTTTGATCAATCCATCTTAATTTTTTTAACATATCCTTTATAGGATTCCACAAAATGGATTTTGCCATTCTGTATGATGGAGCAACATAATAAACTTCCTTGTCCATCTCTGCGGCGTGTCGCACCAACTCCATCATGCTTACATAAGTCTTACCAAACCGTCTACCGCAACTTGCTGTACGCATTCTTGCTGGTGAATTGAATATCTCTTGTTGTGCTGGTGTCAACATTATTCTTTGCCCTCTGGTTTGGATAGTGCTTGTAAAAATTCACCCAATGGTAAAGGTTTCTTGTCATCCAAGTATTGTGGTTGATCTTTTTGTCCAAGATAATTTTTACCCATGAACTGCAACATTTTTGGATCACCTTTCTCTGCCTTTTCCATTTGTAATTTTTTTATGTGTGCTTGACCTTGGAGTCTGCCCTCGTCTATAACTTTCTTAAATTGTTTTCTAATTACTTTTATTGTGGTGTTCATGACAGCCGCGATCTCCTTGTCGTTGCATTGGTCAAATGCAAGTTGTCTGATCTGTTCTCTGTCTAATTTTCTAGCCATTATACCTGTCTCTCTAACACTTTAATTCTAAAGTTCCTGCTGTCCTTTAGACTGTTTGTTGTTGTAATTCTAAATTCTACATTGTAGATATTACCTGCTGTGCCACCTGATATGAATGCTGTGGCAACGAAATCTGTTTTGGAAGATGAATCCACAGCCAATGGAGCGGCATCTCCGTCTATTGTCTCCACTGTCACTGTGACTGTGTTAATTGTGTCACCACTTGCCATTGCATTGGTAAAGTCCATTGCGTAATCTAATACAGCAAACGGATCCTTTTCAATAAATTGTCCTACTCTGTCTGATTTGTATCCTGTTAATGTTGCCATGTGTTATCCTGATCTCCTGTCTATTGGTCCAACCTCATCTACTAATACCGTGTGCTGAACAGTAAGTTTTCTTGACTCAGAAGGTACAACTAAAATTCTTGTTTCTTGGTCAACAATATTTATGCGTGACTCTGGACGAACTGTGACTCTTCTAAACGGATCAAAGGCAACTTTACTGCCTACAACTAATGTTGACCCACTTGTAATAATACTTGCTTCACCATCTGCAAGAAAACCACCTGGGAAATTTGGCACTGAGAATGCAGATGTAAATGCACCTGCACCAAATCTTACTCTGAAACCTGTTGCGTCAACAGAGAAACTGCCTGCCTTTAATGCAACACCGCTGGCTCCTAAAGTTGGATCAGCAACAAGATTTGTACTGACAGTGATGTCTGCTTGTCCTAATCTAATTCTTTTGCCTAATGCTTGTACACTGGCAACAGCATCTAAATTAAAATTGAATACTCTGTTTATTTTTTTACCAACAGCATTGACAGAAAAACTTGAAGTTTCAGAAATAGCAACACCTCTAACAAAAAATCCACCATTTGTTGTTTGTGTGAATGTGGATGTGAATGCACCCTGTCCCAGTATGCCTGCTGTGGCTGATGCTGTTAGTGTGAATGTGCTTGGTGGAGATGTTAACAGTCCAGCCAGTATGGCATTGGCATCTATGCTGGTATTGAGTACACCTGAGATATTAACCGTACCGCCAAGTGTCCTTGTTGCTGTTGCTGAGACTGTGAATGAAGATGTCTCAACAATTCTACCACCTTTTAATCTTTCTGCAGAAACAGAAAAAGGTTGTCCTCCCCATGTGGCTTGTTTGGGCTCTGCCCATGTGCCCATCTCACCCCATGTGAGTCCACCTAGGTTTGAAAATATATTGACACTTGATCCAAGTATCTTGCCGCCAGTCGCGGTTAAGGTTGCAGATGCAGATACAAGTGACGCACCTGTAAATGTTGCCTCAACATAGCCTTGGGCTACATATCCACTTGCTGTGTATCTTGACACTGTGGGGACTCCTGGTTATTAAGCCAATGTTATGCTTAAATTTGTGTCCGCTATTTGGAAAGAGTCTCCGTCTTCAATTGTCTTGCTGGCTGTCAATGCTCCATAAAATAAAACATTTCCCGCGCCTGCAGAATCACTTGTTGAGTTTGTGTCCATAATCGCTACATGGGTGATTGTTCCAAAATCACCACCTGATGCTGTGAATGTGACTGCTCCGTTGTTTGTTGCCGTACCTGAAGCATTCGCGGCATTGAACGATATGGTTTGTCTTGCATATCCGTTGCCTGTGACTTCATTTGATAGATCACCTGCTTCTAGGTTGTCAATTGTGCCTCCTGCAGAATCACCTGCTGTGAACAAAGCCAAAAAGACTGTTCCTGGTGATGTGAAAGATGCTGTGCCTAGAGCGTGGTCTAGCAATTTCTTTTCTAAATAATCGCTTGATGCACTCATTGTTATTTCTCCTTAAGGTTTTAGTTATTTGTATAACTTGTTTATTTATTATGTTTTGTTGATTCCTATCAACAGTCTTCCAGTGATGTTGAAAGTGTCAGTAAGAATTGCTCTTTTCATTCCAAAGTATAATCCAGGTCTAGTGCCTTGGTTGCCATCAATTAGTATTGTGACATCCTCAAGTGTTTGCGTACTGCTTGATTGGAAACTTTTATGAGTTATGACACCTATGCCACCACTTGGACTGGAAGTCGTTGATGTGTCTGATAACTGGTTAACAGTAAAACCTGCTTCATCTGAACTGTTTGAACTGCTGTAGGTGGGATGAGTAATCACGGTCAACTTTAATGTGCCTGATGGGTTCAATGCCACTGCATCACCGTTCACATGGTCCACAACTCGTAGTGTAATACCTTTTGGATCTGAAATTACATTCCAAGTGCCTGCACCTTGATTACTAAATCTAAAAAAATTGGATGAAGAAGATGTTGGATGTGGTATGCCGTGTGTGTATTCGCACAAACAGTCAAAACCAAGTCCTGCAACTGCTGTCAATAAAGGTGAAGTGAATGGCATTATGACATATCCAACATGGCATTGCCGTAAAGGTTTGTGCCGTCAGATACGAAACATAAAACATCCACATCATTTGCACCTGTGGATAGTGTGGGTGCTGTGCCACCTGGAAATTTATATTTTGAATCGTAAGCCAAAGTCCTTCCACCTGTGCCGTCCTGTTTTACTATCAAGACGTATGTTGCTCCTGCTTCAATGTTGGTTGGGTTTGCCAGTGTTGAACTTGCCGCCAATGTTAATTGTGCCACTTGGTTTGTGCTAAGGTCCCATGCAATACCACCTGAACTGTCATCTGTTGCAGTCAAGGTAGTCATATCAAAATATTGTTGTTTTGAATATTCACCTTTGGTTGCGTAAGGTCCAGACGCATCATAAAAATCTATGATGGTGTTCACATTGGTGATGTTTTGCAGTATATCTGATCTTGCATCAGATATTGAATCATTTGCGTTATCGCAATTGGTTGTTCCTGCTTTTGATCCTGATGGCCATGCCATATATTTCTCCTTTGTTATATTTAACTAAATTGTGGTCCGTTATTAGCAGATACATCACTGCCTGATCCTGTCTTGTTGATTGTGTAATTAAATTGTGAAGTATCACCACCTTTGTGGAAAAAATCTGTTGTGTCACCTGTGTGAAATATTAGTGGTTGCGACAACCCTGAAGCCGTCCCAAAAGGTCCCATTTCCACAGGGCCATTGTTATAAAATTTATCCAAATTTGTAGATAGATCCACTGCTGAATCATCTATCCATAGTTGTGTAAGATGTCCACCATTATCGCCAGCCTGGTTCCATTGTATCAATAAGTTGAAATTATCATATGCATCAAAATTGGATCTGTTGCCTGCAGTGATTCTTCCTGCTAGTTCAGTGAAGGAACTAGACTTATTCACACCATCAACATAAAACTCTATGCCTGGATCAGAAGTGGTACACGAAACCACAAAATGATGATAGTCGCCATCAAATAAACCACTACCAAAAGAACTTTCTGGACTGTTGCCATTTTCAGAATACACAAAATCACATCTAAAATTATTACCGCTGTCCCTACATCCAAACCTATATCTACCCTTATGCATTTCAACGAACATCAATGCAGGACCACCTATGCCTGACTGATTGCCATCGTTTAGGTTGAAAGGTATAATATTACCAGTATCACCTGAATCAAATTTGAACCAAAAGGACACTGTGACTTCACCTGTTGATGAACCTGGTTGTGTGGTAATAGCACTATCACCTGATCTTAATGACTGCCTGTCAAGTGCTCTTAGTCCAGGTATACTTACGAACTGTGGTCCATCATTTGAACTTATGTCTGTGCCTCCTGAACCTACCAATGTCCAGGACCTAGATGACGAACCTCCATCATTTCTAAAGCCTGTGGTATTGCCCTCAAAATAGTGCATTGGTTGTGGCAGACCAGTTCCAGTACCATCACTGCCCATGTTAAGTGCACCGCCGTTGTAAAATGCATTTCTTATTCCAGTTATGTCAAGATCGTGTGAAACATGGTCAATCCAAAGTTGTGTGATTGGATTTTGCACATTATTGCTACTTGAACTGTCTGAACTGGACAAGATGTATGCCTCGTCGTAAAGGTCCCATCTGATATGGTTACCACTTTGATTGACTGAATTAAATGTATTTGCATTTGAGGTTTTTTCAACACCATCCACATATATGTTGAATGTTGTGCTATTTTTTTGTATAGCAACATGATGTAGGTTACCATCTCCGTGTATATTGCCCACATCTAATATCATGTCAAATTTCCAAGAACCACTGACCAATGCACCAAAGCGGACAAATCCGTTGCTACTGACCTGTCCACCACCTGTACCGTAATTGTACAATGCAAAAACCTGTGACGTGCCTTGTTCAAATTTGAATATATATTTCTCGCCTGAAGTTGCACTGGCATCAAATCTCATCCAGAATGCAAATGTCATAGTGTCTACGGCACTTTCGCCTGCACTATATGATTCGTCTTCCAACACATAATCACCGTTTGGATCCACCATTGCCAATCCCGTTGCCGCCGCCGCGGATACACCAATTGCTGGGTGCGTGGTTTCCAATGATAGTGTGTTCAATCTGGCTATGCCTAATGGCATTGTTATCTCCTATGCACTAAAGTTTTTTGAAAGTGATGCAAAATATGTACCACTTGCAAATGTTATTGTCATAATGTCAATGCTGTTACCAGCAGTGGACAAAGTTTTTTCTCCACCAGCAAACAACATCCTGTTGGCACTGTCTACATTGTCAGTAAAAGTTCTGTTGCCTGATCCATCCTGTTCAAAAATTATTGAAATGGTTGCCCCTTCAGTTTCTGTTGCAAAACCATTGAAGTTAACTGCACCAGTCAATACCATTCTCTGTATTGGTCCATCTGTTGGCTCTGGTGTGAAGTTTGCGTTATAACTTATTTCGTGAATCTTTTCATTGTATGTGATATTTTTTAAATTTGTTTTTCCATTACCATCAGGTTGGATATCAATGTTTCCCGCAGACGTAGACACAATGTCTTGACCATTAACATCCAAGTTGCCACCCAGTTGTGGTGAACTGTCGTTAACAATGTCTGTCAATCCTGCTGAGACTGTGCTTGTAATTGTGTAGGCACCTGCTGAATCTGGATTGGTCACTGTGATACCAGTGCCACCTTGCAGTCTTGCAAATCCAAGATTGTTAGAACCATCAGTGACTAAAAAGTCTCCTGCTTGTCCATCTGCCTGTGGATAGTTTATTCCGTCTATCACAACTTTGCCAGCACCATCTGGAGTTATGTTAATGTCACCCGCTGATGCAGACACTATGCTATTTCCATTAACATCTAAATTTGCAGAAAGTTGAGGACTGGAGTCGTCCGTCAAGTTTGCCATAAAAGTTGTGCCAGTAATTGTTAATACTGCCTGGCCCGCACTGTCAGAAGCGATTGTGGTATTGATGTTTGTGCCACCATTCACAACCAATACACCTGTGCCTTGTGCAAGTCCTAAGGTTGATGCAGTGCCTGAATCTGCCTCAATTGATACAGGTTGAATTTTGTTTGTAAGCAGATCAACAAAATTTCCATCCAATTCTGAATGCGACATTTCTGCATTTTTATTGGTTGCTCCTGCTTGATCTGTTGTTCTTAATGTTATTGTCATTGCAATGCTCCTTGATTGGATCCATTACTATTTATAATGTTTGTAGTAATTTGTATTTGCTTTCAATTTTTTCTTTGCTTCGTTTAATGTACTTATGCGTTGCACAATCAACAGCGGCAAGTCCATGTCATAATGCACAGGTAAAACATCCTCATCACCATCTGGATGCATCATGAAACAGCATACATCCTGTTTCTTTAATTTTTTGTTTATCCTGTCCACCATTTTTTCCATTTTGTCCCAACTCATCCAGAATCCAAACACCACCATTGCCTGCAATCTAAAAATGTCTTTTTGCAGTGCAAAATTGTTTGCCAGTTTTTCAGGATCCTTGTTGCGTATCACCATTACATTGTCTTTGTATTTCTGTAGGTATGGACAGATAGGAAGACCATCCAATCTCTTATGAGGCTTGGTGAGTGTATCAAACCATTTGATAATTTTTGCTTTAGTACAATTTGTAGTCCGTGTTCGCGCCATAATCAATTGTTTCAACTCCTTTGGGTGCATGGATTGTATATTTAATATTAGGATATCTAGATAATATTGTTTTCCAATGCGGCACCCATTGTTTCTGTAATGGTGGTCTTGAAGGTCTTAACACCCTGTCATCCATTTCACTGGTTAGGTCGTGTTCGCCTTTCATGTGCCACATACTGTCCATACCCCACAGTTCAATAAATTTTATATTTTTATTTTTTGAAATGTGTTCTATTGCATGGTGTCCAGAATTGTATCTGTACACGGATTTGTATAGTGCTTCAAACTTGCCTGGTATCTTTTTTTGGATACTCATATCTTTAATCTGTTGTGTGCACCATACCAATTGATTTGGTTTAAAATAATTTTGTTCTTTCTGTTGATGCAATAGCACTTTGATGTCTATCACACTCAACACGTCATACACAAGGTCATCTTTTGGAATGTTGCAACCAATTCTATAACCATAAGGTGACTTGAACAATGTTTTGGATTTACCATTCCCAATGAAGTGTACTCTCATGTCTATATTTAAAAATTGGTATAATTGACTCTTGTAATATGTGATATTTAGTGTTATAGTATAAATACAAATGATGAAAAAGGCAAACAAGAAGAGCAAGTATCCAGACAGACCCATTACACAAAAGGAATGGTTGCAAGGTTATTGGCGTTGGAGAAAGCAAAAGGAGAAACATGGTAAACAAAGAATACATTAAAGGCATAACAAATTGGGAACAGGTATACAACATACAAAATTGGTATATCACAACCAAAGGACAAAAATTAAAAAAAGACATCACAGAATTCTGGAGTGGTCACGAAGATTGGCCTGGACTGCATCATCTTAATGATGACTATTGGCGTAGCATATTCAAAGTTGTAAAACCATTAATACATGAAGGATATATCAAAGCAAGTGTGTTCCAACAAGATGCAATTATAAAAGCGGAATACATTATTAACCATTATGATAATCCAACAAATCCAAACAACACATTGGACATACATGAAAGCACAAAAATAACATTTGAAGATAAAAGTATCAAGTCATGGGAATGGAGATTGTTTATGACACTGCGTGAATTGTGGGAAAAGGCAACATGGGCCGCAAAAACAACCAAACCTGCAAAAAACATTTTGTTTGCTGAATGGAACAATTATGAAAATGCTTTTGTGGCAGAGTATCCAGGAAGATGATGATCATACCCTCAATAAATCAATACGATGACTACGGACGCAAAGACCTTCACCTATTGCGTTGGGGCATAAATGAATTTGTCAAACCAGGATACAAAGTAGGAGACATCAGCATTGGTGGCAGTTGTCAAAGATTAGAAAACCAAGACTTGGACAAGTTGAAAGGTCCTATGTTTGTGTTTGGCAATATATGGGTGCATAAAAATTATGAAGAACAAAAATTATTTCATAAGCCAATTGAATATGAAAAAAGAAACATTGAATGGTACTACTGGGACAATCCTGAACTGCCACACTTGCTTTATAGTGGTGCACACAATCCAGGTGATGGTGAGATAGGATACAAGAACTGGGCTCGTATGGTTCCCAACAGCACAGCAACACAATTCAGAGGCAAATGGGCAAACCAATATGGTGCAGAAAGAATAGATGAAATACTGCACAGAAGCACACGAGGACAGATACGCAATTGGCATGAAGTGGTTGGTCCAAGAAGAGATGTAAAACAAAGAAGCAACAAAGTTTTATTGTGTCCATCAGGTGGAGAAGTGTTTAAGATGTATTACAACGACAACAAAGAAAGTTGGATTGAACGAATAACATATTTGTTAACACAAAGAGGATACGAAGTGCATCTAAGAAAGAAAAGAGGAAGACGATACAGAGAAAGTGAATATGGTCACGATAGATTGTATAGAGAACTGCACAACAATGATTTTGCATTCACAGTGTGCAATCACAGTGTGATACCAGTTGAAAGTATGTTGATAGGAACTCCGTGTTTGTACACAGGTGTCAGTGCTGGTGGTAATTTAGCAACACCATGGCAAGAATTTGTGGACACAAATAAAATTAGACCTGTTGAAAAAGAACAGGTTGATGGTTGGGTAAATTATATTTTACACAACACATTTCATAAAAAAGAACTATACAATGGGAGTTGGAAAAATGCCTAGAGGACGATGGCCAAAGACTACACACCTGCCACAACTGTGGAACAGGAGATATGTCATACAAAAGAACCAAGCAAAATATAGAAAAGAAGAATGGGCCTTCACACCAGAAAGTTGGTACAAGTTATGGACTGATTCAGGTGTAATGGAACATCACGGAAGAAAAAGTTATCAATTCTGTATGTCAAGAAAAGATCCATTAGAGGCATGGAGTCCTGACAACTGCATTATATTGAGAAGAAGAAAACATCTTGCAAAGTGTTTGGGACAACTGCGTGGATGGATTGGTGTGCATGAATGGACAGATGAAGATGATGTCACAAACAAAATTAAATAGTTTATGTTGAACATTCCACAAAATTGCGACATATACGACACAGAGTTTTCACCACACAAATGGTTTATAAATTTTATCAAAGACGATGTGCATAAAAATTTATTATCCAATTGGCCCAACCAAACATTGTTCAAAGATGAAGGCAATGAAAAACCAAGAAAGCATGGACAGAGAAATCACATAAGAAAGTTTATGTGTTATGCCAATTACACTCCTGGCAAGATGTTGCAGAAGTTTATGATAGAAAAAACACAACTGCCAGATGTGTGGCAACAATTTGTTGAACACATTCTAACAGACAAAGAATACGATGCTTTCTTAAAACACACACTACAAATAAAAAATTATAAACTGCGTTTGGACTGGCATCTAACAAAGAGTGGATTGGATGTGTCACCTCACACAGACAGTGACACCAAGTATGGCAGTCATCTGTTTTATTTCATGCCTGAAGGTTGGAATGAGATGATGGGTGGCAACACCGTGTTCTACAAAGGCAAACAGATAGAAGCAATGAATCCTGAACCCAATGACTTTGCAGAACAGAGAGCATACAGCGTCATGGGTAATACCAGTCTGTTGTTCAAGAACACACCAGATGGATGGCATGGTGTTGTGCAAGTGGACAGTCATCTCAACAGACAGTTATTCAATGTAGTGGTATTGAAGTAATGCCCAAACTGAAACAATACGATGCGGATCATTTTGAAATAACAATCAAACACAACAAAATTAAATTTGCCAACAATCCTGCACAACCAACCTACATAAAAAATAGAGTGGACAGGATATTGACCAAGGAACCTGAAACAATCAAATGGTTGGACACACACAAACCAAACAGCATATTCTTTGACGTGGGTGCCAACATTGGAATATATTCTATGTATTCAGCAATGGTCAACAACAACAAAACATTTGCATTTGAACCACACGCACCCACATACAAAAATTTATTGGACACAATCAATCTCAATACAAACTGTCGTGCTTGGTGTGTGGCATTGGGTGATGATCTACAATTCACAGACATAGCAATAAAAAATTTACATGAAGGTGTTGCAGACAACATTGTGGGAGAGACAGGAGAATATCTGCATGGATGTATAACCATACCAATGGACATGATGATGCGTTGGCATTTGTTGCCACAACCAGACTACATCAAGATTGATGTGGATGGATATGAGGACAAAGTGATTGTGGGTGCAAAACAAACTTTCAAAAATGCAAAAAGTCTGTTGATAGAGATTGATCGCAAACACATCTGTTGGATAGATCAGATCAAGGATTGGGGTTTTGAATTGACTGGCATACACAAACGCAACGAAGAAGAAAACAATTACATATTTGAAAATGTGCGGAATAGTAGGATGTACAAATAACGATGTGGCGTATGTGCGCCGCAATCTACAGAAGATAAAACACAGAGGCCCAGATGCGGATGATGTGTGGCATGATGATCACGTCACACTGGGACACTGCTTGTTGGCAATCACGGACAATGCAAAGTCTGGATTGCAACCCTACACCACACCCATTGGCAACCGTTTGGTGTACAATGGAGAAATATTCAATTACGATTTCCTAAAAACAAAATTTGACATGAAGTTGAAAACCACTTGCGATACAGAAATGTTGGCATGGGGATTGGATGCATTCAATTATGAATTTGTGGATCATCTGGATTCCATGCACGGATTTGTGTACTATGATGTGAGAGAACAGCGATTGTATCTCAGCAGGGATCATGCAGGCATCAAACCTCTCTACTACACTGAACACAATGGTGTGCTGTACTTTGCCAGTGAAATAAGAGCACTGCGTGAAGCACAACCCCTCAGCAATCAATTGGATGATTGGGCCATCAGCAGTTGGAGTCACCTGGGCATAAATTTTACCAACCACACATTTCACAAGGGCATTCACAGTGTGCCACCAGGAGCCACCATGATGTATGACCTACGCACTCGCAAGATGCACACACTCACAAGATATTATCCTGTGTGCACCAGTGAATTGAACTTCAATGCAGAAGAATTCAGATCATATCTCAGAGAAAGTTGCAGAATGGTGAGCAGAGGTGAGCGAAAACTGGGTATGTTCCTGTCAGGCGGCTTGGATTCATCATCCATTGCTGTGGAAATGACAAAATCAGTGCCTGAGATAGAGGCATACACAAATTGCATAGCACCCATGCCCCCCAACAGCAAGGAAGATTTCAATTCTGATCATCGTTGTGCTGTGGAACTGGCTGACAGATTGGATATTGCACATCACACTGTGACTTGCACACCACACACATGGTTGCAGTATCTCAAACCCAGCATTGAAGCACTGGAACAACCTGTGTACAACACATCACTGCCCATGTATCTGCAGACAAACCATGCAATGGCACAGAATGGTGTGATTGTGACCATAGCAGGAGACATGGGAGATGAACTGCTGACAGGATATCCCAAATATCACAAGGTGCTGAAACACTTTGGTGATCGCACACCCACATGGAGAGAAGTGGTCACCCAATGGAGCAACAGATTGGCACAACCACCACGCATTCAAGTTCCATACACACAGCAGGAAGTGGTGGACTATCTGATTGAAACACAATTTCCAGAAGGCTTGTACAACACAGAAGATGTGCTGGGCAGTCATCAAGTGCTGGATGTGATAGGATTGTGCAATTCAGACTACTTCCCACGCAATGACAGATACGGTGCTTGGTACGGCATGGAAGGAAGATTTCCCATGGCAACCCGTCACTTCATGGAATACTGCCTGCAGATACACAGTCGCCACAAGATTGGCAAATACAAGGCGGATCAGAAGATACTGCTGAAGACTGCGTATGTGAGATATCTGCCACAAAGCATCATAAACAAACCCAAGACTGGCTGGACAGCACCATACCCACAGTGGAGTAGAATGCAGAGCGAAGCGACGCTCCTGCGAAAGCACCTGCCTGCAAAGGCCCGCGCCTATCAAGGGCAAAAGCGAGAAGCGGTGATGCGCCAATTTTACGACTGGCTGGAACTGTGTGAGATTAATGCCCCCAGG
>CEUU01026432.1_pt1 | contig 12320 bp, 9 predicted proteins | sample 531321 | NCBI WGS metagenome assembly CEUU01 (sample SAMEA2622658, study PRJEB7988) | marine metagenome | isolation source: saline water (ENVO:00002010), including
ACGATCCGGTCAGCTGCACGTTTTACCCTGCCGGGCATATCCTCGGCTCCGCCCAGATTCTGCTAAGTTACCGCGGCACCCGGGTAGTGATTTCCGGCGATTATAAACGCCAGCCGGATCCCACATGCTCGCCCTTTACCGCCATTGACTGTGATGTTTTTATTACCGAGGCGACCTTCGCCCTGCCGGTGTTTAAGCACCCGCCTATTGAGCAGGAGTGTGAAAAACTGCTGCAATCACTTGCTCTGTTTCCTGAACGCTGCCACCTGGTAGGCGTCTATGCGCTGGGAAAATGTCAACGGATGATCCTTGGCCTGCGGGCCCTGGGCTACAACCAGCCAATTTATCTGCACGGCGCCCAACGCAGGCTTTGTGATTTATATGAAGAACACGGCATCAGACTCGGTCAGCTAATTGACGTGGCAGATGTTGCCGATAAGTCGGAGCTGGCCGGCGAGATAGTGCTGGCGCCGCCGTCTGCCCTAAGCGATCGCTGGTCGCGCTCGTTACCTGAAGTACGCAAAGCTATGGCATCCGGCTGGATGCAAATTCGTGCCCGGGCCCATCAGCGTCAGGTCGAGCTCCCGCTGATAGTGTCTGACCACTGTGACTGGCAGGCATTGCTGGATACCATCGACGAAGTCAGTCCGGGAGAAGTGTGGATTACCCATGGTCGGGAGGACGCTTTGCTGCATCAGCTCACTATTCAGGGTGTAAAAGCACGGGCATTGTCGCTGATTGGCTATGACGAGGATGCCACAGACTAATGGAAGCTTTTTCGCAACTCCTTCAGCAGCTGTATTTTACCAGCAGTAATAATGAGAAAAGCAGACTGCTGCGCCATTACCTGGCGCACACGGCAGACCCTGATCGCGGCTGGGCGATTGCAGCACTGGCCGGCACCTTAAAGTTTGAGTTTTTTAAACGTAATGCGGTAAAAAATCTGATGCTCGAGCGGGTAGACCCCGACCTCTTCGCTATGAGTTATGACTATGTAGGTGAAATGAGTGAAACGGTAGCTCACTTGTGGCCCGACGCGACCACCAGCATTGAGCTGCCCGGGCTGGCAGAACTCATCGACCAGTTTCGCCAGGCTAATCGCGAACAGGTAAAAGCACTGCTGGTGCATTACCTATCCGGTATGACGGCCGAGCAGCGCTGGTCATTGCTTAAGCTGGGCACCCGGGGCCTCAGGGTTGGTTTGTCGGCGCGGAGTGTTAAGCGTATCCTCGCCGAATACGGCGACGTGCCGGTCAGTGAAATTGAAACCCTGTGGCACGCACTTAAGCCCCCTTACCGCGAATTATTTGACTGGCTGGAAGGCCGTGCTGAGAAACCCGATATTGCCGGCGCAGTCACCTTCCATCCGGTTATGCTGTCGCACCCGCTGCCTGAGGATAAAGCCACGCAACTATCCGTTGAAGACTGGCAGGTTGAATACAAGTACGACGGCATACGCGTCCAGCTGGTAATCACTGAGCAGGGCAAAGCCCTTTACAGCCGCACCGGTGACGACATCAGTGAGTCTTTTCCAGACGTCCTTGCAGGCATCGAAGAACCTGGCGTTATTGACGGTGAACTGCTGGTAATAAACAACGGTAAAATAGAATCCTTCAATGCTTTACAACAACGGCTTAATCGCAAGAAACCGTCAAAGAAGCTGATTGCCGAACGCCCCGCCGGTATAGTGGTTTACGACCTGCTCACTGACAGCGACGAAGACATCACGCCGCTGCCGCTAACCACAAGACGCCAGCGACTCGAACACTGGCTCTCCCGGGCCTCTGCCGACCATCTGCTGGAATCCCCCATGTTGTCTGTAAGCAGCAATGCCCAGCTACAGCAAACCTATGCTGACGCAGCAGAAGATACCGGTGTTGAGGGCCTGATGCTAAAACGTAAAGACAGCAGTTATCAGCCAGGCCGCCCTAGCGGTCAGTGGTACAAGTGGAAGCGTGAGGCCCTGCATCTTGATGCCGTGGTCATGTACGCTCAACGCGGCCATGGTAAACGCTCCAGTTTTTATTCTGACTTTACCTTTGGGGTATGGCAGGACGACACCTTGTTACCCATCGGCAAAGCCTACTCGGGCTTTACTGACGAAGAACTGAAAAAACTGGATAACTGGGTGCGACGTAATGCTGTGGGCCGGTTTGGCCCGGTCCGGGAAGTAAAAAAGGAATTAGTAGTAGAAGTCGCCTTTGATGCCATCCATCCGTCCACCCGGCATAAATCCGGCGTTGCCCTGCGCTTTCCTCGCATTCACCGCATCCGCTGGGACAAGCCTGCTCATGAAGCCGATACCCTGGCTAATGCCAAAGCGCTTATCATCGAATAACGTACTGCCTGTTATGCGGTAGCGCTCGGGCGTTCACTCACCAGCTTGTACCAGCGCTGTAAATGCGTTTGTTCTTCGCCAATTCGAATCTTCACCACCCGGGCAAAGTCGATAGCACATAACGCGATAATATCAGCGATGGAGAAGCTCTCTCCGGCAATGTAGGTAGAGTCAGCCAGCTGTTTATCCAGCACGTCAAGAAACTTTACCGCGTCTTTTCCCGCTACCACGCCATAATCGCCAACGGGCGTCATACGGTCGCTGAAGTACCCGGTGGTATGCTGAAAGCAGTGCACCACAGGCAACATCAGACATAAATCGACCCGCCGCTGCCACATGGCAATAATGCCTTTTTCAATGGCACTTTCGCCACATAGGGGCGGATTTGGAAAGGCCGCCTCAATATAGGCGCAGATAGCGTCGCTTTCGCTGATGCAGGTGCCATCATCGAGCTCGAGTATAGGCAACTTACCCATAGGATTTTTGTTTAGCATTTCCTGGGAGAGGTTTTCGCCGCCCTTCAGGTCTACCTGTATGTACTCGGCACTAACGCCCTTTTCAGCCAGAAACATTCTGACCCGGCGCGGGTTGGGTGCCGTTTGCGTATCGTAGATTTTCATCGCGAGCTCCTGTTCAGTGAAGAACAATCAGACTAATGGATTTGGTGACCAAATCAACTCACAATTGTGTAGGTTAAGATGAATGATTGGAGAGTAAACCCTGCTTCACGGGCAAACCATGCCCGTAAAACCGGTGAAGAGTGGATTACTGAACGGTTAACAGCGTTGAATTGCCGGTCCAGTAAAGGAGGATTAACTGCATCGCGTCGGTCAGACTCAAATAGTCGCAGGGTTTGGTCATATAAGTGTTACAGCCTAAATCGTAACAGTCTTTTACGTCCACATCGGTATCTGACGTCGAGAACATTATTACCGGAATATGTTTCAAATCGGTATTTTCCCGGATCGCAGATAGCACCTCGCGGCCGCCCATTCTTGGCATATTCAGATCAAGAATAATGAACGACGGCAGCGAACCGGTAGTGGTTAACTGCTCCATCAAATCCACGCCATCCACGGCGGTCTTGATCTGGGTTTGCATTAAATTACTGTCGATTAAGGCATCGGTGATCAGCTCGCGATCATCCTCATCGTCATCAACGATGTAGATGAAATTTAGCTCACTGATCTTCTTTTGATTAATTTCTAATCTGTTCATAGCTCATACATTATAACATCTTATCTCAACAACCTCACTGACGTCTTACTTCACCGGTAGTTGCATGTAAAAAACACTACCTTCGTTCTCACGGCCTTCGGCCCAGATACTTCCATTGTGTTTTTCTACAATTTTTCTACAAATTGCGAGGCCCATTCCGGTTCCTTCAAACTCACTTTTGCCATGCAGGCGTTCAAATAAGTTAAAAATTCTTGTGGCATACTGATTGTCAAAGCCAATACCATTGTCTTTGAATGCCAGGGTAATATGGTCCTCCGTTCGGTCCATCACCGTAATTTCGATGACCGGGTGTCGCTCTGGTGCAACAAATTTAAGGGAATTCTGCAGTAAATTCTGGAAAACCCGCATTATATGCCCTTTATCAGCAAGAATAACACCAATATTGTCGACCCTGATATCCGCCTGCTTATCATTCACCAGGAGTGAGATATCGTCGAGCACCGTTTGAATGGCACTGTTAGCGTTAATGGAACGGAATTTCATGGCGTCACTGCTCAGCCGTGAAAAACTCAGGGTATTTTTAATCAACGTCTGCATTCGCTCGGCAGACGCCCGCATTCTTATCAGATAAGACTGGTTCTTTTCTGAGAAAGTGTCGCCAGAACGCTGGATCCGGTCACCAAAGGTTTGAATTTTTCGCAACGGTTCTTGTAAATCATGGGAAGCGATAAACGCAAAGCGCTCCAACTCACGGTTGGACGTCTCCGCATTCTCCAGTGCCTCAAGCAGATGCAACTCGGCAGTTTTGCGCTGCTTGATTTCCAGATTTAACTCGGCAGTTCGATGGGTTACCAGCTCTTCGAGCATATTGTTCATCTGCTGCACTTTCTCAGATTCAATAATCATCTTACTTTGAATCATACTGCGCAGCTTTAATGCACCTTCCCGCTCGGCTTCCTGCCAGGGCGCAGATTTCTTATAAACGTTTTGTTTCCAGAGCTCAAATGAACTTCTCGGCATTAACCGGTGACTGCCATCATCGGTAAACTCAATGACCTTCTCCGGTTTGCCGCCCCAGTTCTTCGCCTGAATAATTTCTTTGCGAAACCACAGTATATACGAACTGTTATCCGCCGAGAGCGACACCATCATAACGCCACTGGCTATATCGGCAAGTTCAGCAAATTGTGGATTGTCGATGCCAAGCTGGTGCGTAAAGTAGGCCTCTTCTTGCTCGCTTATTTGTTTAGCCAGCCACTGGTGTAAGTGCTTTATTATATTCTGTTCAGGCACTTCCCCAGCACTTTGTAGCGAGCCATCAAGGCACCATACCGCGCCACTGGCGTCCACCAGCGCGAGCAGCTGTTCGGCTTTTATCCTCAGTGCATTCTGATATTCCTGCTCCTCGGCCATAGCCGCTGAGATCTGGCCAAGCATAGCCAGCTGCCGGGCATTTCGTTGGGTATCTTCTTCCTGAATTTTGACTGAGATCAGCTGTGACAGCATGACAGAGATGTACTGGGCGATTTCACGCACCTCAAAAGGCACGAACTTACTCGAATAATGGTGACAGGCGATAAGCCCCCATAACCTACCATTAATAATGATACTAATGGACATTGAGGCTTTGACGCCCATATTACGCAAATACTGTATATGGATCGGTGACACGCTGCGCAGCGAGCAATAACTTAAATCCACGTGGGGTTGAGCCGGGTACAAGCGGGACACTTCGGCCTCTACATCACACAACAGCCTGATAGGGTTTTTGATGTATAGCTCGCGGGCTTGTTTGGGAATATCCGACTCAGGAAAATGCTGCTTTAAAAACGCATTAAGGTGAGGCTCTTTGGCCTCGGCAATCACCTCACCGTTATACTCATGGTCAAACTGGTACAGCATCACCCGGTCAAATCCTGAGAACCGTTTAACCTCTTCCACTACGGTCTGGTAAATCAGGTCGAGTTTATGCACACCCATTAACGACTGAACGGAGTTCTTCAGCATTTTAAGCACCGACTCATAGGCCTTATCACTCACCTTACTGTCCGGCTCCAGCGCAATCAGTATCTGCGAACCATTATAGGTGGCGATAGCGGTCATCTTGCGAAGACTGGCGTCAGCATGCTTAACTTGCACCGATGTGGGATTAAAAAGCTGTAATTTCTCGCTTTGCCAGTGATTGTTGATGATAGCGCAGTAGTCTGCATCGACAACGTCAGCCAGGCTTTTGCCAATGCAGTCTGACAACCCTGCGCCGCACAACCCGGTGACATTCTCACTAACACAACTCAGCGTCATGGTGGCCGGATCAACAACCAGCAAATAACCATGGGACTGTATCGAACCAGGGATATGAATTGGCTCTTTGTGGCAGTTATCCAGCGTTACTTCAAAGTTATCAGTCAACCTGAACTCCTTTCATCAACGCATACATATTTGAAAATGACAGGTTGGCGCCGTTAATGATCTGCTTTTCACAGCCAGGATTTGCGGCCGCAAACTGCTGCAGGGATAATTGAAATTCCCGCCACATGGCCGGTGTTTTCGGCCCGTAACTGTGGAAAAAGCGCAACCCTGAGCGCCCTTTAAAATAGGGCTGATGACGTAATCTGTCGAGGATATGTCCGCCGCCCAGGGTGGCGCCCTCAAACACGTATAAAAAGCCCCATGCATGGGCCTCGTTTTCTGGCAAGTCTAGTTCAGCACTTGCGAAAGACCCGCAGTCAACGACACATTGCCCACTGTCTTGTTTAAGATAATTGATATCGCTATCGAGCCAACTAAGCTTGGAGCGCTCTTGCATCATGGCTGCGGTACTGTGAAATTGCCCGAGCCTGGCTTCAACCAGCTCGTAATACCAACGATGCATTGTAAGCATGTGTTGATAGGCCTGCAGGTCCAGCGGTGTTGCAAACAACAAGTCGCTCATCACTGCTTCGATCTGGCAATGTGCGTCGCGGGTTTCCCGCCGCAACCGTGTCGCGATGTCGGGTTTTGCTACCTTGCAAGCTGTTACATTATCCGTCATGGTTTACCCTGGTTGGAAAAGCTGTTATCGAAACAGTCCGGTCACCTCAATCAATATACTCGCCCCCTGTCTTTGTCAACAGAATCCTTGAATTACTATTAAGAATCAATAAGATTAGCATCACAGGTCACTACAAAATGGTATGCGGGCCTGATTGTCCGGCGGCCGGCCGAAAGGCCTAACGCCGGTAAATCTGAATGTAATTGACAGCCAGCGAGTCTGATAACCGCCAGACACCGGTAATAGGGTTCAGCTTCATGCCGGTTTCGTTAACCAGTTTAAAGTGTTCGGGGGCTACCCAGCCAGCCAGTTCTTCGGGTTTCACAAACATTTTCCAGTCGTGTGTGCCTATCGGCAGATAGCGCATAACGTACTCTGCACCCAGGATAGCAATGATCCACGACTTTACGGTGCGGTTTAAAGTAGCAAGTACCAGACTGCCCGACGGTTTCACCAGCCTGGCACAGTCGTTTATCAGCGCAGCCTGATCCGGTACATGCTCTACCACCTCAGCATTAATGACCACATCGAATCGTTCATCCTCGGCCAGAAGCTGGCCCGCCAGACAATGCCGGTAGTCCACTAAAAGTCCGGATTGCTGTGCATGGCGGCGGGCCACTTCGATACTCATGGCACTGGCATCCACACCCGTCACTATTGCGCCCCGTTTGGCCAGCGCCTCACTGATAAGACCGCCACCGCAACCAACGTCGAGAATGCGCAGCCCTTCCAGACAATCTGGTGATGATGGATCGCGCCCGTGACAGCTCGCAAGTTGGGCAATCATATATTCGGTCCGCGCCGCGTTAAATGCCAGGGCGGTTTTATATTTACCGTTGGGGTCCCACCACTCCTGGGCCAACGCATTAAAGCGGGCGATTTCTTGTTCCGAAACGTTATCATTGCTAACGCTACCTGTGACTTTGCTTTTATCCAGCATGGCGATACTTCACTTACAACTGCTCACTCAAACGGCGGATATCCAGATTTAATTTACGGTCATTCTCGCTATAATCTACCGGACAATCGATAATGTGCACACCAGGCTCGGCGATACACTGGCGCATCAGTGGCCCTAATTCCTCAGTAGCGGTTACCCGGTGACCTTTAGCCCCATAGCTTTGGGCATATGTCACAAAGTCAGGATTGCCGTAATCCAGGCCGAAGTTATCAAACTCCATATGTGCCTGTTTCCATTTGATCATACCATAGGCATCATCACGCAGGATCAGCACTACCAAATCCAGCTTGAGCCTTACTGCGGTTTCGATTTCCTGACTGTTCATCATAAAGCCGCCGTCGCCACAAACCGCCATTACTGGTTCATCGGGATTGACCAGTTTTGCAGCCATGGCCGAAGGCAGGCCAGCGCCCATAGACGCAAGAGCGTTGTCGAGTAACAGAGTATTGGGCGCGTAGGCGGGATAATTGCGGGCAAACCAGATTTTATAGATGCCATTATCAAGCGCTACCACACCGTGTTCAGGCATAACAGCGCGAACTTCACTAACCAGTCTTTCCGGCAGCACCGGAAATCTGTCATCACGGTCTGACTCCTGCCGATGCTCTACATAGGCATCATGCACATCCTGATAAAGATCACGTTTCCAGTGACCCTGCGGTGTTATACGCTCATTAATCTGCCAGACGCTGTTAGCAATATCGCCAACGACTTCCAGTTGTGGAAAATAAACCGGATCCACGGCCGCAGGCTCAAAGTTAATATGGATTACCTGCTTACCATTTTGATGCATAAAGAATGGTGGCTTCTCAACCACATCATGACCCACATTGATGATCAGGTCCGCCCGCTCAATTGCCTTATGTACAAAATCACCATCAGATAACGCCGTATTGCCCACAAACAGAGGATCTGATTCATTTAATACGCCCTTCCCCATTTGCGTAGTCACAAATGGGATCCCGGTATGATCCACAAAGCGGCGCAACATTTTAGCCGTGAGTTTGCGGTTAGCGCCGGCACCAATCAGCAATAACGGCGCAGAAGCCTGCTCAATCATGGTTTTGGCTCGCTCTACTGCCTTCTCCTCGGCAACCGGGCGACGCGACTGGCTTTGCTTCAGCAGGGGTGCGGTAGTGGACTCCCGGGCAATATCTTCGGGAATTTCGATATGTGCTGCGCCGGGGCGTTCTTCAGCCGCGAGTCTGAAGGCTTCTCGAATCACCGAAGGAATGCGCTCACCACTGACAATTTGTGTGGTGTACTTGGTAATGGGCCGCATCATATCGACTACGTCAACGACCTGAAAACGCCCTTGTTTACTGGTTTTGATTGGCTTCTGGCCGGTAATCATCAGCATGGGCATAGCGCCAAGCTGTGCATAGGCAGCCGGCGTTACCAGGTTGGTAGCGCCGGGACCGAGCGTGGACAGGCAGACGCCCACCTTACCGGTGAGTCGACCGTAGGTTGCAGCCATAAACCCCGCGCCCTGCTCGTGTCGGGTAAGTACCAGCTTAATGGATGAATGGCGAAGTGACTCAAGTAAATCCAGGTTTTCTTCACCAGGTATGCCGAAGATATACTCGACGCCCTCGGCTTCCAGGGCTTGAACAAACAAATCTGCTGCTTTCATATTCCTTCTGCTTATTGGCTTAGAATACTAGTTGCTACGCAGACCACGAAAAATAGTTTAGTTCGACAATGAATCAGGGCGATTTACTGAGCGGCTTTCCAATTTTCCAACATGTCCTGGGTATGCTTATCGATGGCATCCTTGTTATTGCTGACCCAGTATTTTTCCATAACCCGCACATTGGCCTGGTTGGCTTTATAAAAGAAGTCCGCAATATCCCCGACCACCGGGATAAACCCCAAACCAAAGTCGAGCAGACAATTACGGATCATCACTTTAATCAGTCCCCTGGGGAGCCCCATCTGCTTACCAAGCTGCACGATCCGAAACGACACCACTAACATCAACACATCGCCCACACCGGGAATTAACCCTACGAGAGCGTCTAACCCGATGCGGAAATTAATCAGTGGAATTTTCACCGACGTATCCAGCAGGTTCGCCAGCTTTTGTGCTTTCAGTAACGGTTTTGGTGCCGTACCGGAGTAATCTTTCATCTTGGACATCCGTGCTTTTTGGCCAGTTGTGCACGCAGTTCAACGTCAGAGTCTGCCTGCCAGCCGTGCAGGTTTTCCTTTACGAGGTCGAACAGCATTGAGATATGCGCCGGTTCACTGTTGAGGGCCGGGATGTATTCATAGCGCTCGCCACCGGCATCCATAAAGTATTCGCGGTTCTCTTCGCCAATCTCTTCGATGGTTTCCAGACAGTCCGCGGAAAAGCCCGGACAAACCACCTGCACCGACTTTACGCCCTCTGCAGGCAGAGCCTTAAGCGTTTCATCAGTGTAGGGTTTTAACCATTCTTCGCGGCCAAACCGCGACTGAAAGGTCGTCATGTACTGGCTATTTTCAAGCCCTAGTTCCTCAGCTATCAGACGGGAGGTTTTAAGACACTCACAGTGATAAGGATCGCCGTTATCCAGATAACGGCGCGGCACACCATGATAGGACAATATCAGCTTCTCAGCCTGGCCGTTTATTTCCCAATGCTGACGTATCGTTTCGGCAACTGCCTTTATATAACCCGGGCGGTCATGATAATGGCTGACAAACCGGAAGTCCGGCAACCACCGGCGCTGTTGAAAATCGGCGGCGATAGCATCAAAGGTAGAGCCGACGGTTGAGGCGCTATATTGCGGGTAAAGCGGGACCACCAACAGTTTTCGCACCCCGGTACTGAGCATACGCTCAATCACTTTGCTAACCGCGGGTTCACCATAACGCATGGCAAAATCCACTATCACATCGTCACCAAACTCCCGCTCGCAGCGTTTAGCCAATGCTTCGGCCTGTGCTTTGGTATGCACCATCAATGGAGAACCCTGCTCAGACCATACCGAGGCGTAGGCCTCGGCTGACCGTTTTGGACGTATATTTAAAATAATGCCATTGAGAATAAACCACCAGATAAGACGTGGTACCTCTACCACCCGGGGATCAGATAAAAACTCTTTGAGGTACGGTTTCAGTGCACCTTTCGTCGGCGCCTGAGGGGTACCCAGGTTGGTAATTAAAACACCAATTTTATCTGCCTGATGATGGCTGAATCCCGCGTTACCGGTGTACTTCATAAATATTTAATCTCAATAGTAAAATAGTTAACTACTAATAATACGGCGCAACGACTAAATTGGACTGCTATGGCTGATAATAGGTGGGGGTTTCCCAGCCTACTGGCAGACCCAATACGAACACCCACAGATAAAACAGCAGTGTCCAGCCGACAATAAACACCATCGAATAAGGCAGCATCATGGCAATGAGTGTTCCCATACCGACATCTTTCTTGTACTTGGCCGCCATCGCCATGATCAATCCGAAGTAGCTCATCATCGGTGAAATCACATTAGTTACCGAGTCACCGATACGGTAAGCGGCCTGAATCACCTCCGGCGCATAGCCAAGCAGCATTAGCATTGGCACAAACACTGGTGCTGTGACGGCCCATTGCGCTGAGGCGCTACCCAGCGAAAGGTTTACCAGTCCACACATCAGAATAAATAACAGGAAGACTTCCGGGCCTTTCAAATCCAGCTGGATAAGCAGTGCAGCACCTTCAACAGCTAACACTGTGCCTAAATTGGTGTACTTGAAAAAGGCCACAAACTGGGCAGCAAAGAAAACCAGTGCAATATAAAGACCCATACTACTCATGCTGCGCGCCATGCCTTCGATGACATCGCGGTCATTCTTCATGGTGCCGGCAACCTTGCCGTAAACAAACCCCGGGATAGCAAACATGACGAAAATTAATACCACAATCCCTTTCAGAAAGGGTGAGCCTTTTAATCCGCCGGTTTCTGGGTTACGCAGTACACCATCTTCAGGTACCACGGCCAGTGCGACTACTATGCACAGCCCCAGAAATGCCAGACCGGCCATTTTCATGGCTTTCATTTCCTGTGCGCTAGGCGATGCCATGGCTTTTTCGTCGAGCACCATGGTTGACTTCGACTCATCAAAATGGCCCAGTCGCGGCTCAACAATCCGGTCGGTGACAAAGAAACCCAGCGCCGCAATAACAAAAGTACTGGCAATCATAAAGAAGTGATTGGACTCAGCGCCAACGACATAGTTTGGATCAATCATCTGCGCTGCAGGCGTTGTTATCCCGGCCAGTAACGGGTCGATGGTGCCTAAAAACAGGTTGGCACTGTAACCGGCAGACACGCCCGCAAAGGCAGCGGCAAGTCCCGCCAGAGGATGGCGCCCAAGAGAGTGGAATATCATCGCAGCCAGCGGAATAAGTACGACGTAGCCCAACTCTGAAGCCGTATTGGAGAGAATACCGCTCAACACCACAATAAAAGTAACCAACCGGCGTGGCGCATTCAGCACCAGGGCGCGCATGGCAGTAGATAACAGCCCGGAATGTTCCGCTACAGAAACGCCCAACAACGCCACCAGTACCGTCCCTAGCGGAGCAAAGCCGGTAAAGTTGGTCACTATGTGTGTCATGATCCAGTGCAGACCTTCCACGCTCATTAACGAAACCACTTCGATAGTGCCGGAGGCGGTTTGCGCGTCTTCTGGTCTTGGGTCGGCAACGGATACACCGAGCCAGCTTAAGAAGCCGCTCAGCAACACAATGAACACGGTTAAGATGGCAAACAACGTAACGGGATGAGGTAACAGGTTACCTAACCATTCAACCGTTGCTAAAAATCGGGAAAACC
>CEUU01005867.1_pt1 | contig 12319 bp, 17 predicted proteins | sample 531321 | NCBI WGS metagenome assembly CEUU01 (sample SAMEA2622658, study PRJEB7988) | marine metagenome | isolation source: saline water (ENVO:00002010), including
AGTTGTAAAAACTGCAAAGCTATTACTGTTAATAACAGATTTAACAACATAAGATCCGTCTTGTGGCGTTCCCACTGGATCATTAGTAGAGGTGTAATCAATATTTATAACATCTCCTATTGCAAGTCCATGATTAGGAACAGTTATTGTTGCTGTTGTAGTTGATTGAGTATACTCACCTGTTTTTGTAAACCCCTCTCCAGTTGGAGTAAACGTAAAACTTGCCTGATCGTTGATTCTGCTTCTTAAAAAAGCTTCTATGATATCTGACTGCTCTTCAGAAACATTAAAAGTAAGATTATATACTTTTGGATCTTGTGTCAAAGGTAACCCATATAAAGCTCTAAACTCATAGCCATCACCCAGTTTCGTAACTTTTACTTTTGGTTGACTGGTTTTTCTAAAACCAGAATATGTTGGTTGTATTGAAGGGAAAGTTGGCATTATTTACTTAATAATCCTCCAGATCTTTGTTCTTGTACTATTGTAGTTTGTACCACAGACGCAATAAGTTGTCCAAGTGCTTGGCCTTGTCCTTCGTTTCCTTGAACAGAACTTCCAGACGCATCTACAGATACATTAATAATATTGGTTGTACTTCCACCAAGTTGGTTGTTTGGGATTATTGTGCCGCCTACTTTAGGGACAAATAACTCTGGCCCACGTTCTCCAACTATTGAAGCTTTCCCTACTGGTGGCCTACCACCATCTGCAAATAGCCCTCCTAATATTTTGCCAAGAAATCCTCCTAAACCCTTGCCACCTTGTCCACCTTTAGCAAAGTTTTCTCCAAATTGACCTAAAAGTTTATCTAATTGAGCATCGATAATTTTATCTCTAATTTTATTTAATACATTTGTCATTGCTTGGCCAAATGATTGTGCGCCTGTTATAGCTTCGCGTAAATTATCTTTAATATTATTTTCAATTTCTTCACCTACAGCAGCCATTTTTTCTTTTAACTTATCTGTCTCTTCTTGTTTTTTCTTAATTTTTTCTGCACCCTCTTCAAGCTTTTGATTTTCTTTTTCTAATTTTAAAATAATTTTTGCTAGTTCTTCGCCATACTTTTCTGTGAGTTCTATTCTTCTTTGTTCTTGATCAAATTGCTTTTTGCCCTCTTCAGTAGCAATTTTTGTTCTTTGTAAATTAATTTTTAATGCCTCGTTTTTTTCTTTCAAAGCCTCTTTTGCTTTTTGAAACTCTCTTGATAATTCAAGACCTTGTGCTATAACTAATCTTTTTTGTAATTTTATTAAGTCTTTTTCTAAACCTAAAAGTTCTGCGCGTTGATTTGGTGAAAATATTAAAAAATCTTGTTTATCAGCTTCAGCTTTAGCTTCTTTAAGTTTGTCTATTTTTTTTGTAACAGAATCAATTTTTGCCTGTAAGTCTGAAGAACTTCCATCTTCTAATAATTCATTAAATTCTTTTTGTTTATTTATTGCTTTTATAATTGCATTTGTAAGAAAAACAAAACCGCCAGCGATAGCTACTAAAGGCAAAGCGTTCATTGCAATAGCTAAAGCTCCTGATGAAATAGCTAAAGCTTTAGTTGATATAGCAGCAGTTGACTGCGCTTTAGCCATAGCTATAGCTCCAGCACTTGTTAATTTAAATTTTGCTGCTAAGACAGTTAATGCACCAGATAATATCGTTGAAACAGCTATTAAACCTTTTGCAGCTAAAGCAATTCCTGTTAATACTACAGCGGTTTGCCCCTCTGATGTTTGTAAAAAATCACTTGCACTTAGAGTTAAATCCGAAAAAGCTGTAATAGCAGTTTTTAAAGCTGGACTTAATGATTGTCCTATAGTTCTAGCTAATGAGTCAAAAGAATCTTGTAAGGTTGATAATTTACCATTTAAAGTTGTTGCCTGTGCTGTTGCTCCTCCAAAAAATGCTCCTCCCTGATTAGTTAAATTTATTAATGCCTGATTAACTTTATCAGCACCAATTTTTCCTTGCCTTTGTGCTTTTTCAAAAGCATCACCTTGTAAGCCAGTTATACGTTTAAGTTCTGTTGTAATATCTACTCCTCTTTCTAATAACTGTAAATTCTCTTCTTGTTGCAATTTCCCTTTAGCCCTTATTTGTCCAAATGCGGCTGCTATACCTTGCAAATCAGCACCAGTAGCACCAGCGACCTCAGACAACCTTTTTGTAGTATCAACTAATTCATCAGTCTCAAACCCAAAAGCTTTTAATCTTTTTGTTTGCTCTATTAATTCACTACTTGTAAAAGGTGTAACAGCACCAAATTGTTGAAGCTCTTTAATTATTTTATTTGTATCTCTGACAGATCCAGTAAGAACTTCTAAGCTTTTTCTTTGGGTCTCTAACTCTGCTGTTTTAAAAAAAACAAATCTTGATGTACCAACTAATGCTATAGCAGAGGCAACTTTAGCAACTTGTGTTTGTAAACCACCAAATGATTTTTGTAATTGATTAGTTTTATTCTGAACACCCTTTAATGCCCTTGTGGCATTAGTGGCATCGACTGTTAGTTTTACATTTGCCTGTGCCACTAATAAAAAAAAGTCTTTCTTATATATTACCTTGAATTGTGTTTTTGTCGTTGCAATGCTTTTTTTTCTTCGTCAGCTTTTATTTCATAATATCCAGCCCAATAGATAAGCTCTGCCTCTGTCATGTTGAGTCTCAGTTCTTGAACTGTTTTACTAAGTTCTGTTGCTAGGAAAAACTCAAATCTAAACCAAGCATCCCCTTTTATTCTTTTTTTGCTGTATCTATATCTAATTCAATATCATTTAAGAAAAGTTCTAAGTCATTCAAAACTTTTTCTGGTAATTTTCTTTGTAATATTGGAGCATCTGACATATCAAAAGCTAAAGTACCATCTTCTTTCTCTGCCATCTGGCAAAGTAGTTGAGTTGATATAACTAAAGCATCAGCATTAGCTCCCGCTAATTGTTGTGCTTTAACTCTTGCATATCTGGTTATTGGTTTAAAATATAAAGTCATTACAACTTCATCTTTTGAATTTTTTACATCAAATTTTCTTCTTGTAACCATTTCATCTTGAAATGCTCCAAGTAATATGTCCGTTGTTCTTTGTGTTGCCATAAATTAATTAAATTGTTGAAGTAATAGTTCCAGATGCTTTAAATGTAATGTTGATTGTGCTTACATCACCTAGAGATGAACCCTGTTCAAAATTTGTAATAACACCATCAAAGCTAATCATATCTGTAGAAGAGCCACTTGTATTATCTGGATAAAGTTCAAACAGTGCTGTTGCTGGATCGTTTGCAGTTAAGACTCCATTCATAAATGTTAAAGTCTCATTTGCTGCATCATTTTGATAAACCAATTCAGCAGATCCTTCACCTTCAATTAAACCACCTACATAAGATTTAAAAGTGTTACCCTGCACTGTTGTCTCTTGAATATCTTTAGTGATAGACATTGACCATGATCTAGTACCAGCCACTACTCCAGCAGTTGCACCTCCATCGTCAAATCTTACTTGACCTACATCACCTTTTACAGCAGCCATAATAATCTAAATTAATATTTATAAATATATTAACCTTTTTCTAGTCTTTTTACACCTTTTTGTTTTACTTATATAGTTTCATATAATTCAAAAGTAATTCTTATTTGTGTTTGAAACTTACCTTCAATGGTTGATTGAAATATTTCTGGACCGATAGGAGCATCAAAACGTACACCTGTAACTACAATTCTATTAAATAAATTTCTTATTCTATCTCCAATAATAAAATTAGATCCTGATCCAAAACCTTGTTTTGTAAAAATATCAAGAGTTATAAGACCTACTATTAAATTTGTTGTATTTTCTGTTGTATTTTGTGTTAAATATTGATTTGTTCCAAAATTTATAACGCATTGTATAAATTCATCATTAATTGATTCATCAAAATCAACATTACTAAAAATAATTGGTATTACTTGACCAAAATTAAATTCATTAGATAATCTCGTTTCAATAATAGATCTTACGGTGTTTAAATTTATTGCGGCCATTAAATACCTCTTTTAATTCTTTCATATTCTCTTCTTGCATATTGTTCAAGTTCTTTGCCGATAATTTCTGGAAATCCAGCAACAGTCTTTTGTCTTGTTCTATAAACACCACCCCATGAGGGTGGAAAGTTTACACCAAAACATACAGGTTCTGCATACTCAAGATTATTAATTATTGTCCCTTCAAGCGGTTTTATTTGTGTTTGCCATGCTTCGCGAAGTGAACCGCCAGCCCCATGATCTAATAAAGCTTTTTTAAAAGGAACTACTTGGCCATTTGGTAATGTAAAAAAGTTTGGTATAGAATTTAAATCGGGATAATTGTCTAAAGAAAAAACAGGTGTTGCTTTTTTTACTCTTTTAGTCCACTCTAAAGTTGTGGCAGCAACTAAATCTTCTACCGCCTCCCTCATTACATCATCTATTTGATCTAATCTTATTTTCCTTGTCATATTTACCTTAAAATTAAATCAAAACTTATTGGTTTATTATTTTGCTCATTTGTAATTACATTAATTATTCTATAGTTAATATTATTTATAATGACTCTGTCTCTTGTGGTTGGTACAAAAGTTATATCTCCAGCAGAAATAGTTAGATCTTTACTTTGTGATTCTATTAAATTATCACTTTTATTTCTTATAGCATTGCCTGTTATACCTTTAACATTTACGTGAGTATCAATATTACAAAAAGTACCAGTTTGTTCATCATACACACCTTTTGAAAGTCTTACTATTGTGACTTCAGTTCCAATCGCTTTCACTCCTGTAGATATACCTTTAATAATACTTTTTGCTATGTTCATAATCTATAAGCAATAACAGTTCCACTAGTTAAAGTAATGCTAGTAATAATTCCGCATATTTCACCTGTTGCATTAAGATTTAATGATGTTAAATCACCGCTAATGTTCTCAGCAACAATTGTTGCTATTACAGAGTCATTTAATGCCACAATTTTGCCGAATCTACCTGAAACAGTACTTGTATCATTAATAATTATTGCAGCAGGGTATTCATACGCCATTGTTAAGACCTCCTAATTGGTAAATTTGCAGTCCCACCCATTCTAATGCCATTTAGGTAATGATCCACAATTGGAGGTATGCGATCAATTCCAACTCTGCCATAAAGATTAGGAGTTAAATTTATATTACCAATATTTAATGATTGAAAATCTTCTAATCCAGTTAAACCTAATCCGTCTTTATTATTATTTAAATACACTGCAAGATGAATTTGAGCATGCTTAACCTTATCTGGAATTTCTGTATCTGTATAATAATCATCAATAATTCTATAGGGAAAACTTATGGAGTATAGATGGTTATGGTGATCAGGAACACGAACCCCGCTTCGAGGCCATTGTAATGATTGTATTTTGTTTACCCTAGATCCTAAAAAGTTTTCACGATCAATTCTTTGTGTGCTTGTAAATAAAGCTCTGTTTTTTTGGTCTTCAGTGCTATTGTCCCACGCAACAACGTCATCAGACTCAGTTAGCCCATCTATAAAATCTTGTGCTTGAGTCAATGTGACATAGCTGTTAGCTGATGCGCTTCCGACTGTCGCTACTATTGAGATTGCCATTTTTCTTTAATTTTGGCTTTGTTTTTTTTACAGAAGTAACGGAGGCCGCTTTTTGTTTAGCAGCCTCACGTTCTCTTAATCGCCTAAATGTTGCGATACTCATTAATTTTTAATCGTTATTTGAAACAACTGTAGCGCGTACTATACCGCAATTCTTGGTTTCATATACTTTTGCCCAAGTGCCTGCAGTCTCAAGAACTGATCTTGAAGGGTTGACAGTAGTTACATTATATTTTAACCCTACAGGGTGATAAATATAATGCAGATCAATAGCCATTGCTTCTTCTAAAGCAAGAATATCTCTGTCAGTTTGTGTCCTTATCGGGGCCTGTTCGCCAGTTACGACAGATCCTTGAGAAAACATAAACACGCTGTACTCAGTGGAAGAACCAGTTCCTGCAACTGGTACGTCATCAGAAACAATTACATTTAAACCCATGAATTGTCCAAAATTAGGATTTTGGAAAGCACCTTGAAGACTTCCACCAGAAGCTGTAGCATTACCGCCATTTACATCAGAAGCAGCGACAAAATCAACTGCATTTCTTTCCACCAAGTCATAATAGCAACGACTATGCATAGCAATTGATGTAAGCTTAGAGCCTTGATCACCTAACAAAGATTGTGCCTTTGCAACGTGTCTAGGAGCTAATGCTGTTGGTGTATCTGTTGATTCACTATCAATAGTTAATTCAAATAATGCTGAGTTACTATCGTTATCATTTATAGAACCAAAAGCACCACTTAAACAAGAATACAAATCTTTTTGTTTTTGGTTGTTGACGTATGCCGCCATCTTTTGACCAATAACAGCCATTGGGTCATCACTGTCACCAATAGCTATTGCAGCTAAATCACGCGAACTGAAAGCTCTACCCCTGTGGAGGACGGCTGCAATTTGGTTATCTGCTGTAATTTTTGATGGTGTTAATGAAGTTGAATCTGTAAGAACTTCAAAATCACCAGATAAATTAGCTTTGTAAAAAGGTATGCGAACGAAATCGCCCCCTCTTGTTGAGGATAGATTTAATTCTGCTAAAGGTTGCACTACCCCACTCTGTATAAAGCTGTCAGTTTGAGTTGTCGCTTCGATCAGATCACGTTGTTAACAAGAAAGCTCTTTATCTTTCTTTTCTACATCTTTTCCATTGATGTAGGTCGGACTATATCTTCAACCTATAAGGTTGCAAGGCACTCGTGTCTCCGTTACTTAGTTTCCTATCGGGAGTTAGTCTCTGAACCTTCCAGCTTGTGTGCTGGCTTGGCTGCTGATTATCCTTTGATGGTGGACTTCCAGCAATTCACCTTGTTTCATTATGTTGTTACCAACATAAGCCCCAAAAATCTAGGGTGTAAAAACCTCTGGAACAATTAAATCACTACGGACTGTAGCCATTTATTTTTTTTAATTATGTTTTTCTTTCGGGCGCACACCCTACAACCGCACAGTTGATATTTATATATTAACCATTATTTGCGTTTTTTTTCAGCATTTCAAATTTTTCTCTATTAAATTTTGATAAATTGCCTTGCTCAGTTAAATTAAAAGTATCTCTGGAAAATGGATTTTTTTCACCAGTTCTTAAATACTCTGTTTGAACTTTTGTTGTAGTTGCTCCGCTACCTTGCGGTCTAGGATATTTTTGCGCCCATGAAGGCATATTAGATAAAGCCCATTCTTTCACAGGTGTTCTATTATATCCATCCACTACTACAACTGTTCCGTCAGGGTCTCTTGATAGTTGTTCTTTATTTATATGACTAAGAGCATATTTAGGATCATGTACAACATCAGCTAAAGCTGTAACTGCTGGAGCCTCAATCTCTAATTGTCTTTTTTCTGCCATTAATTTTTCAATTTGTTGCTTTTGCATTGCTTCTGCTTCTCGAAATTGCTGCGCTTGTTTAGCAATAGCTTCTTCGTATCTTCCTTTAGCTTCTAATTCCTCTTGCTCTTTTTGTTGTTTAAATGCAATTAAAGCGTTGACATCTACATCATCAGGTATTGCCTTTGCTTTGTCCATTGCTTTTCCATATTGCTCCATCAATGCTTTGTTATTAGCCTCAAGTTTTTTTACACTTTCTTTTAAAGCTTCAACTTCTTGATGTGAGGGATTTGGTCTAATTGGTTCTTCCGCCATAAATAATTTTAACAATAATTAATATATATATTATCTTACCATCGTGTTTTGTCAGCCCAATAAGCTGCACTGCTAGGACCTTTTGCAATTAATCTTGCAAATCTAGCTTTAAAAGCTGCTCTCTTATCCTTATCAGCTTGTGATTCTCCTTTTCTTCGAGGTTTATTATCTGCACCTTGCATACCAAATCTTATAAGCTTTTGTTTTCCATTTATTTCAACGACAACTGCACCAGCTTTTCCAGTTTTATGGTTTGGAGTCTTTATTGGTTGATTTAAACCCTTAAAAATATGACCGCCCTTTTTAATTGTCATTTTCCCTTTTTACTCATTGCCATATTATGAGCCTTTGTAAAACTTATACCCTCTCTCATCTTGCGTTTCATATATTCAATATGAGCTTTTGTATGACCATGAGTCTGTTGATGTTTTTTTAAAAGCTTTTTTTGTTTGTCAGTTAATCTCATTTTTTCTTTTTTGGTGCTGACCTTAACTGAGACCTTTTCTTCAAAACTGCGTTGCCAGTAGTTTCAGAAATAATTCTAATTATAGGATCATCATCAGTACCTACACGAGTGACGGTACCTCCTGAAGGACCTTTTATTGTAGCCCTTTTTCCAGCTACACTTGTAACTTTGCCAAAAGTGCGTTTACCTTGATAAACCCAACTTACCCTAGATCCTTTTTTCATTTTATTTTCTTACATTTTGTTTTTTTTGTTTTTTTTGATTTTTTTCGTTTTCCATACATAGTGGAAAGTGTAACTAGTTTTATTTTACTTCCTTTTACGTTTTTTAGCTGTTTTATTTTTTCTGGCGTTACTTAAAGCAATAGCAACAGCCTCTGATCTGGATTTACCTTCTTTCATCAACATTATTATATTTCCAGCTATAGTTTTTTGAGATTTTCCTTTCTTAATTGGCATCTTTGTATTTATCAGCTAATTCTTTTAATGTTAGCTCTGTTCCATCTTCTCTAATAATTTTTTTTAAAGCGTTTGTTGCATTTAATTGCTTATCACCTCTTTTTGGACTCATTAAAAATTTAAAATATTTTTTCTTTTCACCTAAAACTTTATCTTGTATATCAGGATTATCTTTTAACCAATTTGCATAATTTGTATTCTGAGGAACTCTGCCTTTTACACTAGGTCTTGTAACAACTTTTCCCACTGGAGGTTTTTCTAAGGTTGGATATTTTTTCTGTAACTTATCAAAGTTAACAACAGGAACAGTAGTAGATCGACAATTAAAATGTTGTGGTGGAACTGGTCCTTGATCATATTTAAATATTTGACCATCTAACCTTTGACAAGTAGAACTTGTCCTTGCGTCTAAAGTCGCGACATATTGATATTGTCCTGTAATATCTTGATTCGCTGCATAAACAGCCTGACTTGCTGCATTTTGTACTTGATTTACCGTTGTTCTAACAACAGTTTGTATTTGTCTGTTTGATAATGACATTCCTTCTGAATTTATTAATGCACTACGTAAAGCAATTGTATTTTGTGGTTTACTGTTAAATCTTAAATTTGGCCCCTTTAATCTTTTAGTAATTTTCTGCAACGATTCTCCCTCTATTACTCCTAGTTTTACTGCTCTTGATATTCTCGATGCAGAACTTTCCGCTACACCTCTAAATGATTTTTTTACAGTATCACCATTTGGTAATGAAATATCTGATCCTCTTTTTGCTGTTAAAGCAAATTGAGCAGATCGAAAATTTCCATCCTTATCACGCAATCGAATTCTAAGTTTAGTCGGGTCTCTTGTCACAACAGATTTTGCAAAGTCAGGAGAAACAGCAACAGTGTTAACTTGATATTCTCCTTGAGGAATAACTTTCTGTAATTGATCTTGAACAAAACCTACTTGAAACTCTGCTAAATTTTGCATCTCTTCAATCATATAAATAGAACTTTCATTTTCCCAACCTTTTAAACTTTCTACCATCTGGGTTAATATTGCCTGCAATCTAGCTTCTGAAGCTCTAGTATTGCCTTCTACATCCCTAATCTTTCTTAATACGTCTAAAATTACCTCATTAAATTGACTTGCAATCTGAAATTGAACTTTATTGCTATATCTGTTTAAATCAATTGCCTCTCTATAAAATGCTTCTATGGTACTCATTTATCATAGATCCTCTTCAATTTCTTTTAAACCACCTTTTTGTAAACTTTCAATTTCTTCTTCTACTGAAAAATCATCGCCTAATATTTCACCGTTATACAATTGTGTTAATAAGGTCTCATGACTTATACCACCAAGGCTAAATAGCTGTGTATATGCTGTAATTTCTTGTGGATCTAACCTAGCAGTAACAAAATCTCTATTAACAGTGCATGTTCCCGCTTTTGGTTCATTTAAATACTGACTATGAAACTGTAAGCAATTATCTATTAAATCTTGCATTTGTTGAGCTAATACCATTAAAGTGCTGTCATTTTGTGAACGGTCTATTCTTTTGGCTTCCGCTGACTCGCCAACTAATTTTTGTCCAAGCACCGCCGCTAATGATAATGTATTTATTTGTTCTTTTAAGTCATTTAATCTTGTAAATATTGCATCAAAGCTGTCTGACGCTGGTGAAACATATTCCATTCTAGATTCTGGTGGTAATGATAATGCTTCATTTGGACCAGTAGTTATTTCATCAGCATTTGGATAACCATAAACAACTAAATTAGGAACTGAACTAATGTGTAAAATATTATCAAGATCTGATTGAATTTGATAATGCTTAAGATTTAGCTCTGCTATGTCATACAAAGGACTGCGACTTTCAAAAAAACCAACCCTATTAGAGTAAGCAACAGAAAAAGGTATTTTATCTTTTAAGCTCATTTGTCCTTGATCATATAATCTAAACCCACTTCTCTTATCATCTTTTCTATGTATTTCATATTTTCCACGCTCTAAAACTCTTATTTGTGTAATAATTTTTTCTCCATATTTGCCATCAGGTTCAACAACATTTTCTAATAAACGCACTTGCGTCAATTCTCTTATGCCATTTATTATTTCAGTTCGCCAGCCTAAAATATCAGAGGGTTTATATGTAACCCAATATGGTCTCGTTTTGTCTCCTTCTTTTGGTGCATCAACTAAAACTCCTACATGACCAAAGGCAATTGCTATTCTTGCTGTATTAAATAACCAGACATTTAAATCATTTTGCTCTAAATCTATATCAAAAAGCTGTTGTAATACTGTATCAGATACATCCTCAAGACGAACTGATTTTCTTGTAAGCATACCCGCCAACATTTTTTCAATTCTTTGAAAATATGGTACAACTGCACTTCGATTTAATCTCGAATCATAACTTTCTGTACTTTCTCTTGGTTCTGGAAATAAATATTTTCTGTGCTCTTGTTTAATTTTCACACTTCCTGCCAAAAGATCTTCTATCAAAGGCCAAAATGTAGCCATACGTTGATAGGCTGCATTTGGAGAATCTACAGTTTTAGCTTTTATAGATAATTGTTTATCGTAGATATTTAGTGAACTATACACGGTTTTACCTCATAGTATCATTACTTTTAATATATTCTAATTCCTGTTGGTCGCCCTGCACGAGCAAACAATGGATTAAATTCTCTCCATACGATATATCCTAAAGCATCTGCCATGTGATCATGCCCTAAATCTTTGCATGGTTCTCCCTTTTCATTGTATGACTGTAGTTCCATTGATTCTATTAACTTTCTGCAACTGGCATGGATTTGTAGACGTACCTGTCCTTTCCCATTACATAACAAAGCCTGTACGGAAGAAACCCTGTCTCTGACTGGCGGATTGCTGCGTGGCGATTGATTGCTGAACCCATACGACTCCAGAATGGCAATATCAGTTTGACTGCTGTTTGTACTCCTGTTTCCTCCACTGGCATCTGGGTAAATATATATTTTATTGTAACCGTATCTGGCTTTTATTTCTTGAGCAAGTGCATCTGTGTCATGAGCTTTAGTTATTTCATCAAATATTAATAATTTTTCATCTTTAACAATTCCAATAACAGCGTTCATGTTCCCTATGTTGAAGTCAATACCAATACGTATTGGTTCTATCTGTATTTCTGGTTTGTCTATAATTACGTTTTGCGATCTGTCGAAGCGATCATAAACTTGACCAGTTGTAAGGTTTACAAACTCTCCATTTAAATAAGCTTGCAGCATTGATGGATCATAATTAGAACGCATACGCTCTAAGAAGTCTGGGGGGAGGTGAGGATTATCTTCTGACCGCATTTTGATAAGTTCTCTATCCTTACGCCCTTTAGCTTCATCACTAGCAAACGTCTGATATAACCATCTAAATCCCTCTGGAGTTGAAGCTGCACAGAACTGCCTAACATTACCAGCCCTTAGTCGTCCCAGTATCTTTGGAAAAGCCCTATCACAGATGCTTGGACTTACAACGTCTATTTCGTCTGCGAGGCAAAATGCCAGATTCAAACCTATAATACGACTCCAATTCTCGAAGCTTCGACATAAGAGCTTGCAATCTCCTTCTTTTAAATGGATTACATACTCTGGAAGTGGACTAGCTCTAAAGCTGTAAGGTATTTC
>CEUU01039259.1_pt1 | contig 12316 bp, 10 predicted proteins | sample 531321 | NCBI WGS metagenome assembly CEUU01 (sample SAMEA2622658, study PRJEB7988) | marine metagenome | isolation source: saline water (ENVO:00002010), including
ATTGTTTCATTTCTTGTTAAATCTAAATTCTTAGGAATGGGATGCATTGTAGCTAAAATGATACCTTCATTTTCTTTAATTAAAAGTTCATTCACAACTCTTTTTCTATCTTCATCACAAATTTTTTTCATGTCATCATAACTTATTAATCCCGAGTGAATTGATCTCCATGATTCCTCACCTAATTGATTAATGATTCCACATCCTAATAAAGTAGACGTACAAAACAGGTGCGAAAGTTTAGATATGCAATGTCTAACCTGATCATCATGAGTACCACCTTCAGTAATATCTCCAGCTTCTAAATGAAGCAATGGAATATCGGAGTGGCTTGCCGCTATTGCGAATGAAAAAGCCTCATATCTATCAGCATAAACAATGGCTAAATCGGGAGAGAATCTTTCAATTTCTGGTAATATTTTCAAACATAATTCCCCTATCGTATAAGCATGATTCTGATTATTTGTAGAAATTGGTAATTCTGCGATTATTTTAATCCCATCAGCTTTTATATCTTCTAAAGTTTTGTTAGATTTCTCAATTAGAATACCTCCTGAAACAATTATTGATAATTTAAAAAAATCATCTTTGATCATCTTTTTGATCAAAGGGCGCATTAAATAGTAAGTTGCTCTACTACCTGTAAAAAAAAGGATTTTCAAAATAATTCCTCCCTTTGGCCTAGAATTTCTTCCCAATTTAATTTACAAGAATTTATCCTAAGACCAGCCAAATCAGATATTGGTTTAGTCTTAGTATTATTTACAATAGCTTTAAGATTTGATCTCGAATTATACTGATTAGTGCATACATTTAAAACCCCTGTTATTTTTTTTAAAATAATAAATTTCAATATCTGGCAAGCATCACTTAAATTTATATATGAAATAATTTTTTCGTCTCCATATCTTGTTTTAATATAGCTTTTTTCTTTAAATGCCTTGATAAGGTCGCCAAAAAAAGAATCTTGATTCTCATCAGACCAAATACTCGCTAATCGCGCAATAGTAAAAGGCGGTTTAGCTAAAGATTTAACTAATATTTCATTTTTTACTTTCATTTTTAGATAATGGGAGTTGAGATCTTTTTGTAAAAGCATTCTTTCATCTATTAATTCACAATTATGAGCATAAATAGAAGCTGTAGAAAGAAATATATAATGAAAATTTGAGGTAAGACTAAATATCATTGAACGAATACTTTCTATCTTTTTTAAATGTTCTTCCTTAATATCCTGATTAAGGGTATTAGGATCCATAGAGTCTACAAAAACATCCTTATCTGAAATATTTATTATATTATTATTTATTTCTTCAAGAGATAAATTACGAATACTCAATAAAGAAACATTTTGATTAGATGAATTTATTAGAGTCTTTTGAAGAGCTTTTCCTATAAGGCCTGAACCAGCAATAAATATAGTCAAGAATTTAATAGTTTAGCTAAATCATACAATAGGTATTTATTTATTTATACACTTTACTAACTCAATCTATAAATTTTTTATCAATTTTTGTAATGAGAATATTCTATATTTTTAGATTGCAAATGAAGAACTGAGATTTTTTTATATAAAATCATCTAATAATCTCTTATTAATTTTTCATAAGGTATTCTGCTATTTCCCAATCCAAAGGAGTATCAATATCAATAGAAAATCTTTCTGGCATAATATAACCTAATGTTTTAGGAGTTATTAGTGAACTATATTTTTCAATTGATTTTCTTGTTGAAAGATATAATGCGCCATTTATTCTATAGTAAGTTTTCATTGATTGTCGATTTTCAATTGTAGAATTTTTTATTAAAGGTTCAATATGGTTAGTTTTTTTTAATTGCTGTATTAAATTAGGATGTGTAGAACAAGTACTTAATGATATTGCAGAATCAGAGCCATATTTAGCTCTTAAATTAAAGATGTTATCTATATCAATTTCTCGTCTTAGAGGTGAGGTAGGTTGTAACAATAAAATATCGTTTACCCAAGGCAATTCATCCAATATGTGTTTAACTGGAGCAATCCCAGGGGTATCATCTTGAGCGAGATCTGCAGGTCTTAGAAAGGGAACTTCAGCTGAAAAACTTTTTGCAATTAATGCAATTTCCTCTGAGTCAGTAGATACAATTACTCTCTCAATATTTTTATTATGTAATGCATTTTTAATGGACCAGTAAATTAGAGGTTTACCATTAAATAGTTTTATATTTTTTTTTGGAATTCCTTTTGAACCTGATCTCGCTGGAATTAAAGCTACACATACCATAGAAAACTTTATTTATTTTTATTTTAATTTCTTAAAGATCAACATTAGCTTATATATAAAAGTCTAACAAATAATTTATTTTTTTTTACAAAATCTAATACATAAAATTATGAAAAATAAATTTATAAAGTCACTATTTCAATTTTAAAGATTAATATCTGAATTTAGATATCATTTCTTATCAGATATCAAAAGATATCTTAATGTATACTTACATTAATAAGTATTTATAAATTCATATTTTTGATTAAAGGTCTTCAAATCATCCAAGATTTATGAGCTTCTTTCAAAGTTTCCTTTCTTCCAATGTCAAGCCAATATTCATGAATAGGACATAATATCACTTTCTTTTTTAATTCCTTTATTTCATTAATTAAATCTGGCATATCTTTAGCTTCATTTTTACTAAAAAATTCTAAGACTTTAGGATCGAAAGCATATAAACCAGCGTTTACATAATTTTTATATATTGGTTTTTCAACTATTCTTTTAAGCTCAATACCATCTGTTTCTATAACTCCGAAAGGAATGCTCACTTCATATTCTCTTGCACAGATGGTTGCAAAAGAATTATTCTTATTATGAAAATCTATGAGTTGATTAAGATTAAACTTAGTAAGTATATCTCCATTCATAACAATAAATGGTTTTTCAATTTCTTTTGGCAGTAAAGATATTGAACCAGCTGTTCCTAAGGGTTTATTTTCTATGAGGTAATTTATATTAATGTTCCATCTGGAACCATCTTCAAAATAATTTATAATTTTTTCTTTTAAATAATTTACTGATATATAAAAATTAGTAAATCCACTTTCAATAAGCTTCTCCAAAAGCATTTCTAATAGAGGCTTTGTACCAATTGTTAACATCGGCTTAGGACAATTTTCCGTATATGGTCTTAACCTTGAACCAATTCCTCCTGCCATAATTAAGACCTGATTATCATATGTATCTGAAACTTCAATTAACTCTCTAATATTTATAACTTCTAAGATTCTCCCATATTCATTTAGGATTGGTATTTGATTAATAGATTTTTTTTTCATCGTTTCTAATAATTTCTGCTTTTTTTCTCCTTTTAAAGCAGTTATGCAGTTTTTATTCATTACTTCTGAAACTTTTGTTTCTAGTGATTTACCAATTAATAAACTCCTTCTTATATCTCCGTCAGAAATAGTACCTAATAATTTATCTTCCTCATCTACTACTAGAACAATCTGAGAACCCTCTCTTTCTAAGTTTTTCATAGCATCAAATAATGTTTTCTTTGAATTAAGGCATATATTAGTGATGCTTTTCATTAGACTAGAATTATATTCATTAAAATAATAAGAATGATTATATCACCTTCAAAGATTAGGAGTTTGAATTTTATAAATGTTCTTCAGTTAGAAAGTTTTACATAAAATATTATATTCTATTTTAAAGAAAAGTTCATAAATAATATTTAAATTCTTTGAACAGATTTAATTATAAAAAAAGGATTTATTTACATATTAAATTACTAAAAAATTTTATAGGCATTAATCTGATTTAGTATTAAAAATGATTGGTTTTAGAAATCATCTTTTAATGAAACTATTTATAAAGTAATCAATTAAAAAATATTTCTTTGAATTATATAGTTTAGAGAATTCGTTAAGTAGCAATGTGTATTTAGATCTTATTTAAATAATCAGATAAGATTTATAATTTCAGATTTCAAATATTAGATTTTTATTTTTATTTTAAGTTTCTTTAATAGAAATTTTAGCTTTCTAAATATTTATACATTCGAATATTACTTCATAACTTTTCCTATCTATCTGGATTAAAGAATCTATATATTAGTTATTATTTTTGATTCTTTTAAGAACTAATTCATATTTGAGTAAAAGAAATTAAAGATTTTAGACGTCTAATGTCATTAGAATTTGCTTTAAAAATATTCTAAATATTTGATATTTTTATTGTATTATGAGGTGATGAATAAATAGGTTTTATAATTATGACTATAAATATAGTGATGTACCATTACGTTAGAAACAATGAAGACTATAAATACGACACTTTTTGTAGAAGAAAAAACGAATTTGAATCTCAAATAGATTTTTTTATAAAGACTTCTTCAATAGTTAATTGTAATGACATAGAACAAATTAATTACTATTTAAAAAGTGAACGGGAATCATGTTATCTGTTAACTTTTGATGATGGATACAAAGATCATCTATATTGTGCAAATTACTTATCTTCAAAAAATATAATTGCATACTTCTTTCCACCTACAAATATTTTTAGTGGCAATATTCTAGATGTAAATGCAATTCATATGCTTATTGGTACTAAAGGGATTGAAATTAAAGAAATCCTACAGAAAATAACTCAATTATGCTTATCTAAAAATTATCAACTAATTCTTAATAACAAAAAAATCGATATAAATAGTTATTTAGAGAGTTTTGATAATAAAAATAATTATGATGATAGAGATACTCAAATGCTTAAAAGAATTCTTCAGAAAGATTTAGTTGGAGAAAATAATAGAAAAATTATTATTGATATTTTGCTTAAAAAATTCATAGGTAAAAAATTGTCAGAAATATCATCAGAGCTTTATCTTAACAATCATGAAATTTGTGAAATGAAAAAGATGGGGATGTTATTTGGAAGCCATAGCAAAACACATAGATGGTTAAATACACTAAGCTTTTTAGAGCAAAATGAGGAAATCGAGGAAAGTTTTAAAGTGCTTAAAGATTTAAATCTTATTGGAGATAAAGAGCCTTTAGCAATGTGTTATCCATTTGGGGGTTATGATTATAAAACAATAAAGTTGATGAGGGAATTAAATATAGACCTTGGCTTTTCTACAAATATTGGCCCTGCTAAATTTAAAGAAGAAAAAGATTTTATTTTTAAGTTACCAAGATGGGATACAAATAATTTTTGGGATAATAAATGGCGCAGACCTTGCGGCTCAGATTAACCTCAAAATGCATTTGATATAATGTATGTTCATTAACTTTGAAGCAGCATCAAATTAGTTATTTTAATTATATTTGTTCATATATTCTTTAAAAATAAGATTCACCAAGAATGTTTAAATTCTAATTTGGTCTAATTTGATTATTCTTTACTATAGGATAAAATGATATATCTTTTATAATAAAGATATAACTAAGCATAAAATATAACAATTAATTCTTTAAAAAAAGCATAACATTTCTTGCATTTGAATCAATGATAAAATTAAAATTTATATCAACCTAAATTTTAATATAAAAAATTTGTCAAATAAACTTTATAAATTAATTACAATTAATATCATTCTTATATTTGGATTACTACTTTCTCTTGAAATTTTTAGTAACTTAATTTTAAGAAATAAGAGATTTGAATCAAATTTAGAAATATTAAATCAGAGCATTAATCCTGATTGGGAATTTTCTTTTCATTCATCTGTGGAGCATGCTCATAAAAAAGAGGATTTCATTAATTCTCAAAATATAAAATCTGCTGATAATTTTAATGAATTATATGTTGTAAGAAATTATTCAAAGGGAAAAAATATGGAATTAGATTTGAAATTAGTTGCTCTTGGCGGCTCTACAACAGATCCTTTAGGTGTTCAATTTTCTGGTAAAAATGGAACTTGGCCATAATTATTAGCTCAAAAAATAAGTTCTAATTTAGATACCAATATTAGATTAATTAATGCTGGGGTCGGTGGAGGAACAAGTTCAAATGAGTTATTGAGATTATTAACTTTAATCAATATGGAAGAAATTGATATGGTTATTTCTCTGAATGGAATAAATGAAATTGATTTTATATCATCCGAATTTACAAATAATCAAAATATATTTGGAAGTAAAATGGTTATCAGTGGATTTATAAATGATGAAGTTCATTTTAAAGATAAGATTTATACATCAAGTTTAATTAATAATTTAAAGCTTAAAATTAGAAAATTTTTTTATAAAACAAACTGCGGTAAGCTATTCTTTGTCCTACGTAAAATAAATTCAAAAGTATTAGATAAAAATAAATTTTCGCCAAAATATACAATATTGAAAAATTCTATTAAAAAAGATCTTAATTTAGCTGCTAACTATTGGGCTAATAATCTAAAGTCTATGTATTCCATTTCTAAGATGCAAAAAATTAATTACTTTGCTTTTCTTCAACCTACTTTTGGTCTTGATTTAAGTCCATATCAATTAGAAAAAATAGTAGAAATTCATAATAATGAAAACTTAAATGAAACCCACCTAGTTTTAAAGGGTAATAAACCAATATCGAATGAATATCTTTTATCAATTAATTACTTATATTCATTATTAAGAGAAAAATGCAAAGAGTTATCATTTTGTTTTGATCTCTCTCTTGACCCAAATCTTAATAATAATGAGAAACTATATTCTGATTTTCGACATCATAATCAAGCTGGCAATAAAATAATTAGTGATAATATATTTTCAACAATTAAAAATATTCTAAAAAATTAATTTTCTCAAAAAAGATAGTTTAAAATTACATAATAGTTTTATTAGTGATAAAGAAAATAAAAAAGGAAATTAAATTTATTTTTATTATGAGTTTTCAATAAATACTTTGCTTTGATTAACCCCAATTAAATCAATAAAAGAATTTAGTAAATTATTATCAAAAAAATTTTATTTTATATGTAAGGGATCCAAGTGAAAGAAAATATGAAAATATACTTTTTATTAATTAAAAATACAAATTTATCTTTTGACTTTATAAATAAAATTATAATTGCAGAATAGTCTTCAATATAAAATAATTATGAATCTAAAATTCCATTAATTTCATTTGAAGGGCTTCTCACAATTTATGGATTACATTCAAGAAGTGTATTCCAGTTATTTTTTATTAGTAATGGAAAAACTCGAGGAATAAATCCCCAAATCCAATAATATATTCTTGTATCAGTAGAGGTTCACCTAATTACAAACCTTATAAATTTTTAGTCACAGATAATCGCTAGATATAATAAGAATCATGGTTGAATAATTCTCTATGAAATGTCTATAATAGTCTCACTAGTTGAATTAGAAAAATAAACTATTAATTATCAAATGGTTGATTATAAAAGTATTCATCTCATAAAGGGTTTATATATTAAAAGAAAAGGGCTCATTTTTCGTGTAATTAATAGACTATTTGAAGAACTATCTAAATCAAGTGGAGTAAAATACTTTCTCCTATTTAATCTCTGCTTTTTTATAAAATTAACATTTATGAAAAAAGATATTAAAAAAATTTTCTTTTTTAAAAACTCTAGAATAGGAAAAAATAATAAAATCATCTTAAATAACCTAAATAATTTTGGCTTTTCGATAAAGGATACATTTCATTTTGATGAAAATAAGTTAAGTGAAATAACCGACTACTTTTATAAAAATTTCGAGGCCGAATCAAAAAAGAATGTAAAATCACCGATGATATACAGTTCTCTAAGTAAAAAAAATATTGATTATGTTGTAAATCATTTAAATCAAAATTACTATTCATTAATATCTAAATACCTTTTTAACTTTCCTTATTTAAAGACTATATGTTACATGTATTCAAAAAATAGCCAGGATTTATCTGGTAGCAGCCAGTATTGGCATTTAGATAAACAAGGTCCAAGAACTCTAAAGATTTTTATAGCATTACATGATATGGACTATTCAAATGGGCCCCTGACTTTTTTAGATGCTTCTAAAACAAAATATATTACAAATTTACTAAATTATAATAAGACTACAGATTTTAAACGTATATCTGATTCATGCATAGAAGAAGAATTATGTTCTATTGATATTATAAGTAATAAATTTACAGGTAAAAGAGGTAGTGTAGCTTTTTTAGATACTGATAGATGTCTACACTTTGGCAGTAGAAAGTCAGAACATTCGAGGTTGTTTTTGTATATAGAATATGGATCTATTTTCGATTACACGATACCCAGTCTAATTTATGTAAATTAAAGTAAATTTCATTAATAATAACCATTATTCAGGCACCCCATTTAGAGTTTGAAATTTAATGAATATTTTAAAAACTTTTGATTTCAAATTTATAACACAAATAAATTGAAGAATGAAACATTATAAAAATTCTTACCAATTAAAAGAGGAAAATATCTTCGATAACATTTCTCCTATTTATTTTGAAATGAAGTAAAAAAGGTATGATTGTCAACTTTCACTAAACCTTTCTCCAAACTGCTAATAATTTACCTTGAAAAACTACTTCATCTAAATCTAGTTCAATCGGTTCATAAGCTGGATTAGCAGCTTCTAGATATATTTTTTGTCCTTTTTTTGTAAAGTATTTCAAGGTCGTGCCTAGCCCAGGAACCATAGCACTAACAATCATCCCATTTCTAAGAGAATAATAATCTTTAATAGGTTCCATTAAAACCATATCCCCATGCGCAATACAAGCATCTATCATCGAATCACCATTTACAGTTAAGGCGAAGACATCTTTTTTTTGTAAAACTTCAGATAAATCCAGATTTTCATTAACATCAGAAAAAGTTTCAATTAGCCCCCCTGCAGCAACAGAACCCATAATTGGAACTCCACTAGTAATTTCCTCTACTATTTGCATAGTTCTAGCTTTACCTTCTTGCCAAGAGATATAACCTTTTTCCTGTAAATGTTTTAATCTACTCTGAATTGGGGCTGGAGATTTTAATCCCATTGCCTGCATCATTTGCCTTATAGAAGGACTATGCTGAAAATTCCTCATATAGTCTTTAATCCATACATAAAGCTCATTTTGAGCGTCCGTTAGATTTTCCTCAGAATAACAACCCATTAAAACAAATGTACTCTAATACATTTGTACCTTTATTTAAGAAGAATTGCAAGCATTTTAGCTAAGTAAACATGCTAAAAGAGCTTGCTGGGCATGCATTCTGTTTTCTGCCTGTTGAAAAATCCTACTTTTTTCACTTTCAAAAACTTCATTAGTTATCTCCTGACCTCTATAAGCAGGAAGGCAATGGAGAATAATCGCATCTTTATTAGCCTTGCTTACTAAATTATTATCAATAGTAAATTTATTAAAATCTTTATCTTTATCTTCCTTTTGACTTTCTTCTCCCATGGAAGACCAAACATCTGTATATATAACATTCGCTCCTGATACAGCAATTTTCGGATCATTAATGATTGTCAATAAATTTTTATTCTCATATATTTCATGTGCTTTTTTTATCACGCCAGGATTTGGCTCATAACCTTTAGGACAAGCAATCCTAACTTCAACTCCTAATATTGCCCCACATAAAATAAGAGAATTAGCCACATTATTTCCATCACCAACAAAAGTCAAAACTACATTTTTAAAATCATGAAATTCCTCTTTCATTGTTAAGAAGTCAGCTAAAGCTTGGCATGGATGCTCTAAATCAGTGAGAGCATTAATGACTGGCACTGTAGACCATTTAGAATACTCTTCTAAATCAGAATGACTGAAAGTTCTAATAGCAAGGACATCACAATATCTACTCAAAACTCTTGCAGTATCTTTAATTAATTCACCTCTTCCAATTTGTGAAGTATGTGGATTTAAATCAATTGTTCTTCCACCAAGTCTAGCCATAGCCACTTGAAAGCTAACTCTTGTACGAGTAGAGGATTTGTCAAATATCAAACCTAAAACTTTATTATTAAATTCTATATTTAAATTTTTAGTTTTAAATTCTATAGCAATATTTAGAATATTAGATAATTCTTCTAGTGAAACATCTAAGTTTGATAAAAAATCTTTGTTTGCAAGCTTAGTCGGGTTCAACATTAATTAATTAAATTAAGAATAAATTCTACTATGCAGGCATTTTTGTTTCTGAGAGAAGAGTTTTTAGATCATCACCTTCAATAACTTCTTCTTGTAAAATTTTTTGAGAAATTGATTCGAGTAAATTTAAATTATTTCGCAAGATTTTTAATGCCATTTCATGTGCATCATCCACTAAATCTCTTACCTCCTTATCAATCGCTTGAGCAGTAGCATCACTAACAGCCCGTCTTGGATTATTTCCATTACCCAAGAATTGGCCACCACCCTGCTTGTCATATGCAAGAGGGCCTAAGATCTCACTCATCCCGAAGGTACCAACCATTTGTTCAGCAATATCTGTAGCTCTCTGTAGATCATTTGAAGCTCCAGTAGTTATTTTTCCAAATACAATCTCTTCCGCAGATCTACCTCCAAGCAAAGTTGCAATTTGTCCCTGTAACTCCTCTTTGGAGTTGAGAAATCTTTCTTCAGTAGGTAATTGTAAAGTATATCCTAAAGCGCTCATTCCTCTTGGTACTATTGATATTTTAGCAACTTTTGATCCTCCAGGCATTAAATGGCCAACGATAGCATGTCCAACTTCGTGATATGCAACTACTTTTTTTTCATCATCTTGTAAAACTCTACTTTTCTTCTCTAGACCAGCAACAACTCTCTCAATTGCTTCGCTTAGGTCTTGTTGCTCAACACTTTTTCTATTAGCCCTAGCAGCTAACAAAGCTGCTTCATTAACCATATTCGCAAGATCAGCTCCTGCGAACCCAGAAGTTGCTTGAGCGATCGAATCCAAGTCAATAGAATCAGATAATTTAACTTTTTTTGTATAAATTTCTAAGATAGTCTTTCTTCCAGACAAATCAGGTCTGTCTACTAAAACCTGTCTATCAAATCTTCCCGGCCTCAATAAAGCAGCATCTAAGACCTCTGGTTGGTTTGTTGCGGCTAGAACTATTACTGGTTTGTCAGAAGCGGTGAAACCATCCATTTCTGTAAGTAATTGATTTAATGTTTGCTCTCTTTCATCATTACCACCTACAACTCCCATAGAGCCAGAACGGCTCTTACCTATAGCATCTAATTCATCTATAAATATGATGCAAGGTGCCTTTTTCTTAGCTTGTTCGAATAAATCTCTAACTCTTGCAGCACCAGCACCTACAAATAATTCAACAAATTCTGAACCAGAGATTATAAAGAATGGGACCTCAGCTTCTCCCGCGACTGCCTTTGAAAGAAGCGTCTTTCCAGTCCCAGGAGGCCCAACTAATAAAACACCTTTTGGAATTCTTGCTCCAATGTCAGTATATCTTTCAGGTTTCTTCAAGAAATCTACTATTTCTGTAAGTTCATCTTTTGCTTCATCCACACCTGCAACATCATCAAAAGTTATTTTTGATTCATCATCCGGCACATAAACTTTTGCCTTACTTTTCGTGAAACTAAGAGCTCCTTGAGCTCCGCCTCCCCCCATACTTCTTCTTGCAAAAAATTGTAAAACTAAAATAAAGATTAATGGCGGTACAACCCAACTAAGAATTGTCGAAAATATATTTGGTTTTTTAGGAGGTGCTGCAGCAAATTCAACGCCTTTATTTTCTAATCTTTGTGGTAGATCCATATCAAAGATTGGAGTTGTTGCTAATACAGAAGGTGCACCCTCTTCTGCACCATTTAATTCATATCTAATTTGTTCTTGAGTTATGTAAGCTCTCTTAACTTCCCCATCATTTACTTGGTCTATGAACAGAGAATATGGCACTCTTGGAATCTGCATATTCTGATTTGGGAACAAGCTACTAAATAGAAGTAATGCACCAACTCCTATTAAAACAATATTAATAATTCCAAATCTCCTATTAGGTTGATTATCGTCTTGTCTTATAGGCATAATTTTTCTATGTTTACGATCAATTATAAACTAAACAATTTAAATTCGTATTTGAAATTTTATAATTGAGTAAAAACCGTAAGTATGATTTAAAAATGAATTAAACTATTCATTTATTTTTTAAGACTTTTTATATAAATATCTCTATCAACCATCTTTATTTCCTGTAAATTTAAACATATTACTTCATCCATATATTTAAAATCAAAATCTGAAAAAGGGTTCATACCATTTTTACCCCCAATTATTTTAGGTGCAATAAAAGTAATACATTCTTGAATACATCCTGCCTTGAAAGCTGCGGTAGCAAGTTCAGGTCCACATTCCCATAAGATTTTATTACATCCTTTTTCAGCTA
>CEUU01040052.1_pt1 | contig 12277 bp, 8 predicted proteins | sample 531321 | NCBI WGS metagenome assembly CEUU01 (sample SAMEA2622658, study PRJEB7988) | marine metagenome | isolation source: saline water (ENVO:00002010), including
CCAGCACATAGCGCAAATGAAGCCTTGGCAATCTCACCTGGAACCGGTGTTGTTGTTACGTAAAATGCCACGTTATCCTCAGGTGGCCACAGACTTAACCGGTGACGCTACTGTTAAACTGACGTTTGATATAAGTGCTGCTGGTAACGTTGAAAACGTCCGGATAAGTGATGACAGTGCTGGTAGTAAAGTGTTCAGGCATTCTGCGATGGAAGCGGTACAGCAATGGCGCTATATGCCACGGTTTGTTGATGGAAAAGCAGTGGAGACCGAAGGCATGACAGTGTCAGTGGACTTCGATTCAAAATTTGCCGGCTATGATTACCGCTTTAATCATGCCTCAACCGATTACGTTAAGGCCGAAGAAGCACGTCTTCGCAATCAGTCGAACGCAAGATAACATCATTGAGTAAAGGGTTGTCTTTCATGAGTGTTGAGAGACAACCTATCTCACATCCCAGGATTTTTTATGCAAAAGGCAGCATTGCCTCTTCTATTGCCTGTTGGTCACAAACGCTAATAGTCAGTGCGCGAACTAATTCTGCAATGCTCTGGGCGTGATGCGTAATTGTCTTCTGTTCACTGGCAGCGCAACTTTGTTGTAATTTCGCCAGGCTCTTGAGTAGGTGGATCAGTACTGCAATCTGGTCGTTAGCCGACTGCCGGACCTGGCTATAGGCTTTATCGACCACGCCGGCAAAGGTAAATGTGCGGCGTTTCAGCCACACCTCCGACGAAGTATGAATGAGGTTTTCCGCCGGAAACTCGCGGGAGGCTACCTGCACACAAATGGCGGTTAGCTTATCTACGCAGGTGATGGCTGTATGAGGGTCATTTATCCCTGGCGATAAGGCGCGTAGCGCAATTTCAACCAACTGACTGATCGCAAACTCAGGATCCTGAATGGGGGTTCGGTTGGCGCCCAGCACCACTGCTTGTCGTAGAGTGGTAAAATCAGCCTCGCTGACAGGCTGCCGGCAGTGAATGGTAAACAATGCTTCGCCGCATAAAACATGGTCGCCGCTACGAACATGTAACTCACACCCAGCTACCTCGGTGGCACTCTGATTCAGAAAGCTCGAATAATTGATGGTTTGAACATAACCGTTCTGGACCGCTTTCACGCTCACCAGAAAGTCACCCTGTGGCGCTGCCCATTGCTCGGTAATAGCCCTAAAAGAGGCGTCAGACTCTGGTACCGGCAACAATGAATTAATATTGCTCTCGAAATGTTGTACACAATTGGCAATCACCTGGTCGGCCTGAATTGAACGGGACACATGGTGGATAAAATAGATGATGGTGACACAATCGATGAGAGCCAGAAACACGGTGGCACCGGCTAACATGGAAACCGCATCCTGGTTACTGTTTATCGACGACAGATGATGCAGGGAAATCAGGCAGAACAGAAAGGTGGAGACCAGAATACCCAGCACCATCTGAGTATTGCGATCCTGCATAAAATTGCGAATTAAGCGCGGACCAAACTGATTTGAGGCCAGAGTTAGCGATACCAGGGTCATAGAGAAAGCAATACTGGTGACGGTTATCATTGCGCCGGCGACGGTAGACAGAAGCTGCTGAACGCTTTGTTGCGTAACCAGAGGGACAAGCGGTCGTAAAACATCCGGCAGAAAAGCCCGTTCGATAACAGATAAACAGGCATAACACAGCGCCACGCTTATGCTCATCATCAGCAGAGGGATAAACCAGTAGCTGGTTGACAGTGATTCCCATAGCACCCTGACGCGGGTGGTGAACAGCCGTAAAGTCATCCGTTTTCCTAATTAAGCAGCGAGCTTTCCTGTAAAGTACCAGTTTAGTACGAATTAACCTATTGATTTGGATTGATTAGTTTTTTATAACTGGTCGTGTATCGTATCAAAAAGGATAGCAGTTAAGGCCAATGGAGCAGTGACACCAGATTACAGTCGTTACTCTAAAGCAGAACTTGAAGAAGCGCTCAGGACCATCGACAAAGCGCGTTTTCCGGAACGGGTGGAAAAAATTCTTCAGGCGCTGGCTTCACTTGAAGCCAATGAAGACCATTCAACAGCGCCAGAGCAGGAAATACTGTTGCCAGAGCCTCAAACACATGAACAAATGCAGCGTAAGCTACTCGGAAGCCTGGGGCTGATTTTTGGCGGTTTAATACTCGGCGCTATGTTATTACCGGTTTATTTTCACTCTTTCCTGCTGGATAACGAGATGGTTACGCCCTTCAAATGGGTAGCTTTAACGGCCGGCTTAATAGTCTTTGTAGCAACTTGCAAAAAGATGCTGCATACCAGCTACCTGCGTAAAGCGAATGCCGAGCTGCTGGCGAAAGGTAAGAAACCCATGACCGTTGATTCACCGCGCCGTGTTTATGGCGCCATTGGCACAGCGTTGCTGGTTGCTTTGTTTACAGCCCTGGCAGTTTACCGTGGCGCGCCAGTGGCACTGCACCTTTATGTACTGGATGCCAGCACAGCAACCGAGCAGGTGACCATTGCTAAATTACCCCGCCGTTTTCGTAAAAAACACTGTAACGGTAAAATTTATCTGGCTGAGTACAGTGCCCAGTTTTTTGATTATGTGTGTCAGGTAACACCCAGATCGCAGTGGGAGCAACTTCGCCCGGAGCAACGAATCCGTCTGCACGGCAGCCGCTCTGAGCTTGGCTTTCTGGCCAGGGACACCTCGTTTTAACCTCTGTGACTTGCCAGGCAATTATCTTGGCGAAGCGGGCCATTAAAGGTTAGACTTAAGTCGTATTTATCGGTGATTTATAACCTTTATAAGGTAACATCGGCATGTTCTCGGTTTCAAAGGATTGAATATGAAATTACTAATTGGTTCGCTGTGGATTGCGACCGTAATCTGCGCCTATTGGTATGGCACGTCACAACTTAACTCTCAGCAGACCGCCGGGCCCGGTTACGTAAACATAACTACAGATGCCGCAAAAGCAGACAAGCAAAATGTTACGGGCAGTCAAGTCTTGCCGGTTGATGAGGAGACTGCAGAGGGGGCGGTTACTAACGCCGAAAGTGCCTACAAGCCGGTAACGGTAGATGACGCCATCGCGCAAACCCAGGCACTGTTAGGTGATATGGGCTGGTCGCCTACCATGGCAAGTATTGCCAAAGCCTATGCAATTGTGTCAAAGCTGAATTTAGAACAAACCTTAGCGGCGCTCAATCAGTTGGAATACGGTGACTCGCCGGAAAGTCTGCAAATTACCATGTTATTTATCAATCGGCTGGCGGAACTGTCACCACTGCAGGCCATTGATTATGTAAACCTCAACGTGACCGGTAGCATGCAAAAGGACGGTGCTATGGCGGCCGTCATAGCTACCTGGGCAGATTCCGACCCCCATGCTGCGTTGCAGTGGTATTTGAGTCAGCCCGAGGATACCCGCCAGCAGGCAATGGGTAGATTTGCACTGGGCGGCTTATTTTCAAGTCTGGCCCGGCAGGATCTGGATGCTGCCATCAGCAGTATTGAAACCGATTTCGACGCCAATGATTTTGAGGCAATTCAATATGCTATAGGCAGCACCGCCAGAAGCCTGCAAAAAACGGAAGATTTTGAGTATTTACTCGAGCGGGTTCAGGCCATGGATAACGACAGTGCGTTGCAGGCCGTGTTCTCCAGTTGGTTAGCTAAGGAGTCTGATGAAGCGCTGGCCAGACTCGACCTGATTAGCGATCCTGAACAAAAACAAGTCATCGAAGAACGTGCATTTCGTAGTTGGATGGTGAGAGAGCCGGAAGAAGCGGCTGAGCGTTTTATGCAACGAGCGGCGCCGGACCAACGCCAGTCGCGGGCCAAAGTGGTGGTTGAAGCGATGAGTTTTAACCAGCCTGAACAGGCACTAAGCTGGCTAAACAGGCAAACCGACATTGATACCCAACCTTTGACTTCGGAGCTAATTAGTCGCTCGGCTTATCGTAATCCGCAGTTTGCAGACCAAAACCTGCACAAGATCACCGAACAGGATGATCTGACCCGCCTGACATCACGGGTTTATCAAAGTTACAGCCGCTACAGCCAGGCCAAAGCCGACGAGTTTTTATCCCGTCAGTCGCCAGCGATACGCGAACAGGTATTAACCAAGTTAAAGAGAGTTGAGGAAATCCGATCCCGCGGCTAAATTGTTGGCTGCGGGCGTGGTAATTGATGTACTTAGTAAAGTAGTTTCAATGTCTTAGTAAAATGTTCATCGACACTTCATAGGAGTGTCACAGAGCTTCTGCATAGTCAGGCTCCATTTTGTTGTGCGGACCTTATTATGATTTTCTCTCGTCGCCAGTTTTTAAAAACCACCCTTGCCTCAGGTGCCTTAACGCCTTTTGCTTACCAGGTAGCCGCTGCGCCGGTAAATCCTTTGTTTGACTGCGGCGTAGCAAGTGGCGACCCAACCCATACCAGTGTGATTTTGTGGACTCATACCCGCGAACCGGTCACGCTGAACTGGCAGGTAGCAACCGATCTGGCTTTTTCTAAAATCGTCAAAGAAGGCAACGGAACTACGTCATTTGACGAGGACTGCACGTTTAAAGTGGATGTCACCGGACTCAATCCCGGCACAACGTATTATTACCGGTTTTTCACCGATGCTGGCCAAAGTGAGCCGGGCAGAACCAAAACCCTGCCAAAGGGGAAAGTGGATACACTTAGTCTGGCAGTTGCCTCCTGTTCAAACTATCCGTTTGGTTACTTCAATGCCTACCACCACATAGCGAGTGATGAGTCGGTCGATTTTGTGTTACACCTTGGCGATTATATTTACGAATACGGTCAGGACAGCTGGGGCGATGAGGAAGGGCGCAAGCTCAACCGCCGTCACCAGCCCACCAGTGAAATTGTTTCGTTAACGGATTACCGAACCCGGCATCGTCAGTATAAAACCGATAACGGTTCGCGGTTAATGCATGCCTCGCATCCGTTAATTCCTACCTGGGACGATCACGAATCCGCCAACAATCCTTACGTGGACGGTGCGCAGAATCACCAGCCGGATGAAGGCAATTGGGCTGATCGAAGAGCGGCCTCCATTCAGGCGTATTACGAGTGGATGCCTTTGCGTGAACCGGCTAAGCAGGCTGCAAAGGCGCAGCTCTGGCGGCATTTTGAATTCGGTAACCTGGCCACGCTGACAACCTTAGAAACCCGCCATACCGGTCGTAGTCAGCAAATCGATTACGCGGAACACCTGCCACAGATAGAGTCAGAACACTCGCTGCGGCATTTTATTGAGTCTGTGCTGGGCGACCCAGGACGCTCTATGCTAAGCGTAGCAATGGAGAATTTTGTTAACCAAAAACTGGCTGAGTCTGTTGCTCAGGGTGCCAAATGGCGACTGATCGGCAATCAGATCCCCATGGCCCGCACCAATGTACCGGACGCCAGGGATTTAACCTTGCCCAAAGCGCTTGCCGAAAATGGCGCGATTGCCCAGCACTTTGGTTACTTTATGGCGCTGGGTAAATATGATCTGCCTATTTATCTGGATACCTGGGATGGTTATCCCGTGGCCAGAGAAAAGTTTTATCAGCTCTGTCAGTCGGCGCAAGCCTCCGACTTAATTGTGTTAACCGGTGATAGTCATGCGTTCTGGGCAAATCAGTTATTCGCCGGTGATGGCGATGCCATGGGAGTGGAACTGGGTACGGCCGGCATTACCTCACCGGGGGACTTTGAGAGCTTTGGCCCGGCGCTGGCAGGGGAATTTGATCAACGGGTAGCGCAACATAACCGGGAGATTCTGTGGACGGACTGTCAGCATCGCGGTTATGTAAAACTGGAACTTGCTCCTAAGACGGCAACCGCCAGTTTTATTGGTGTATCGAACATTACCAGTGAGCACTACAGCGCGAAAACCCTGCGTCAGTATCAGATCAGTAAAATGGGTTCGTCGCTGGCAATTAAAAAGGTTTAGTTGCGGCTACAGCCGCGCATTCTGGCGCGGCCGCTGGATTATCCAACGCGCCACGTCCTGGCGTAAAAACTTATAGGTTAAACCGCCGGTAACGCCGGCGATTACCTGCCATAATTGCCCTTCAAAAGAGCGCGTGCCGGCGATTAGGGTAACGTCCAGCAGTGGTTGCATCAGCATTAACATCAGCGCCATAGCCAGGCCGCCAGCCAGCGGGTGTAACCAGTTACTGCGCAGTTTAAGAATGCGCCCGGCACGGCCGCTCACATACAATGCAATACACAGCGCTGCAAACACTGCTGAGCCGTATTTGGGAAGTAGCCCCCACCAGTCCAGTACTGTATGTTCAAGCCATTGATTACCGGTAATGTTTACCCCGAGAGATTCCAGGTTCGCCAGAACAAATTGAGATTGTGACACACTGGCAATGGTGTAGGTCAACAACCAGCTCACCAGCAATGCGCCAGCTTTGGTAACCGGGCTGATGTCGGACTGAACTTCGTAAACGACAACTTTTTCAGACATTACAGAACTACTCTCTCAAAACAGGCTTGATTTGTACTTATCTTGCACGGATGACAACACTGCTTACAATAAAGCGCAACACAAATCGTATAATTTCATGCTAAGCTGCTTTGTACAAGTTGTTGATAGTCTAATCGATATGTGCATAGCGTTACATCAGCGGAGTCAAAAGTTGATGCCCTTTCTGGTGGGGATTGTATGCCTGTTCGGGGCCTTGTCTGCACAAGCCGATGATCCGCCGCCGTTAACCGGAAATTTCCATCAAACCCAGATTGCCGGCTACCTTGCCGCGCCCTGGGCGGCAGCCGAGAACCCGCTTGGCGGCTGGCTTATCACCGAGCGCGGCGGCACTATTATTGAGTATACCAATGCCGGCCAACGCCTTGAGATCCCCCTGCAAATAGACCAGCTTTATGTGGCCGGGCAGGGCGGCTTGCTGGACATTGTGCTGGCCGATGACTTTACCGAAAGCCGGCGGGTGTATTTAAGTTTCGCGGTGGGCGATGACAGCGAGAACTACCTTGCATTCGGCACGACGCAGCTGGTGGGAGACAAGCCTGAAGTGCAGCGTTTATTTACGGTTAAAACGGCCAAGGATACGCCGGTACACTATGGCGGGCGGCTGCTAAAAATGGCCGACGGCACCTGGTTGATGACCAGCGGTGATGGCTTTGACTATCGTGAGCAGGCGCAGCAAAAAAACAGCATGCTGGGTAAAGTGCTGCGCTTTAACGAAGACGGCAGCGCACCACCGGATAATCCCTTTTATACCACGCCCGATGCAACGCAGAGCTACATTTATACTCTTGGCCATCGTAATCCGCAGGGGCTGGTTGAGGATCCGAAGTCTGGTAAAATATGGCTCAATGAACATGGCCCGGACGGCGGCGACGAAATTAACCTGCTGGAGGCAGGCAACAACTATGGCTGGCCGGTGGTGACGCTGGGCACGGACTACTCTGGCGCAAAAATTTCGCCGTTCACCCATTATGATGGCATGGTGGATCCGGAGTTAAACTGGACGCCTTCCATAGCGCCTTCCTCGGCAGTGGTTTATCAGGATTCGGCTTTTCCTGAGCTGGCCAACCACCTGCTGGTTAGCAGCCTGAAAGAGCAGGCGTTATATGCGGTGGCATTAGACCAAAATCCCATGTCGACAATGCAAATCTTTGCTACTATAAATGAGCGTTTACGGGATGTGATAGTAGGTCGTGACGGATCGGTATACGTACTGACGGACGGCGAGCGCGGCCGGTTAATGCGTTTTTCCCCACTGCGGGCCGAAAACGTACCGGAACACAGTTTGCGCTAACTCAGGCTGAATCCCCGTAGAGGCTAGCAGAAATGCGGTTGTTACCCCGGTGGTTACAACAATAGTCTCGCTGAATAGCGGCTATAAGTCTGCAAAACTGCATAAAAATTCAAATTCGTTATATATGCCGTTATAATTCCGGCGTTTAAATAGTCACTTCCTGCTCCGGGACCGTTCGAATTGGCAGGAATAACCATGAGGAAAACATCGTGTTAGAAGAATATCGCAAACACGTAGAAGAGCGTGCTGCTGAAGGAATCCCACCAAAACCGTTAAACGCGGAACAAGTGGCCGGATTAGTAGAATTACTGAAGAATCCACCTGCAGGCGAGGAAGAGGTTCTGCTGGAACTAATCTCTGAGCGTGTACCTCCTGGTGTTGACGAAGCCGCTTACGTAAAAGCTGGTTTCTTAAGTGCCATTGTAAAAGGCGAAGTAAGCTGCGACCTGATCAGCAAAGAGAAAGCGGTTGAGTTACTGGGTAACATGCACGGTGGTTACAACATCGCCACCTTAGTAGAGTTACTGGACGATGCAGCACTTGCGCCACTGGCAGCAAAAGAACTGAAGCACACACTGCTGATGTTTGATGCGTTCCACGACGTAGAAGAAAAACACAAAGCAGGCAACGAATTCGCTACTGACATCATCAAGTCATGGGCCGAAGGTGAGTGGTTCACTTCTCGTCCGCAAATGCCTGAGAAGATGACTTACTCAGTATTTAAAGTAACCGGTGAAACTAACACCGATGACTTATCACCTGCACCAGATGCATGGTCACGCCCTGATATCCCTCTGCACGCACTAGCGGCTTACAAAATGACCCGTGACGGTCTTGAGCCGGAAGAGCACGGCGTTAAAGGCCCGATGAAGCAAATCGAAGAAGTGAAGGCTAAAGGCCATCCGGTTGCTTTCGTCGGTGACGTAGTTGGTACCGGTTCTTCACGTAAGTCAGCGACTAACTCGGTACTGTGGTTCTTCGGTGAAGACCTGCCAGGTGTGCCTAACAAGCGTGGCGGCGGTGTATGTATTGGCTCTAAAGTAGCGCCAATCTTCTTTAACACCATGGAAGATGCCGGTGCGTTAGTATTTGAAGCTGACGTAGAAAAAATGAACATGGGTGATGTGATCGACATCTATCCGTTCGAAGGCAAAATCACTAACGCCGAAACTGGCGAAGTACTGGCTGAGTACAGCTACAAGTCAAAGGTAATCCTGGACGAAGTACGCGCTGGTGGCCGTATTAACCTGATCATCGGTCGTGGCTTGACTGAAAAAGCCCGCGAAGCATTAGGTTTAGCGCCGTCTGATCTGTTCCGTAAACCTGAGCAACCAGCCGATACTGGCAAAGGTTACTCACTGGCGCAGAAAATGGTTGGTAAGGCCTGTGGCGTAGAAGGTATTCGCCCTGGTACATATTGCGAGCCTAAGATGACTACCGTTGGTTCTCAGGATACTACTGGTCCTATGACCCGTGACGAACTGAAAGACCTGGCGTGTCTTGGCTTTACTGCTGACCTGACCATGCAGTCTTTCTGTCACACTGCGGCGTATCCTAAGCCGGTTGATATCGATACTCAGCATACCCTGCCAGACTTCATCATGAACCGTGGCGGTGTTTCACTGCGCCCTGGTGACGGTATCATCCACAGCTGGTTAAACCGTATGTTGCTGCCTGATACTGTAGGTACTGGTGGTGACTCGCACACCCGTTTCCCTCTGGGTATTTCATTCCCTGCGGGTTCTGGACTGGTAGCATTTGCTGCGGCCACTGGTGTTATGCCACTGGATATGCCTGAATCAATCCTGGTTCGCTTTAAAGGCGAGCGTCAGCCTGGTATCACCCTGCGTGACCTGGTACACGCGATTCCGCTGTACGGTATCAAGCAAGGCCTGCTGACTGTAGAGAAGAAAGGTAAGATCAACGCATTCTCTGGTCGTATCCTTGAAATCGAAGGTCTGGAAGACTTAACCGTAGAACAGGCATTCGAACTGTCTGATGCCTCTGCGGAGCGTTCTGCTGCGGGTTGTACTATTAACCTGTCTGAAGAGTCTATCGCTGAGTACCTGCGTTCTAACATCACCATGCTGCGCTGGATGATCAACGAAGGTTACGGCGATCCGCGTACCCTTGAGCGTCGTGCTCAGAAAATGGAAGAGTGGTTAGCTAATCCATCACTGATGCGTGCCGATGCTGATGCTGAATATGCAGAAGTTATCGAAATCGACCTGTCAGAAATCAAAGAGCCAATCGTTTGCTGCCCGAACGACCCGGATGATGCGAAAACATTATCTGACGTAGCGGGTGACAAGGTTGATGAAGTATTCATCGGTTCTTGTATGACTAACATCGGTCACTTCCGTGCAGCAGGTAAACTGCTGGATAACTACGGTAAGACGCTGCCAACCCGTCTGTGGATTTCTCCACCAACGAAGATGGATAAAGCACAGTTGATGGAAGAAGGTTACTACAACATCTACGGTCGCGTAGGTGTACGTACAGAAATGCCAGGCTGTTCACTGTGTATGGGTAACCAGGCACGTGTAGATGCCGGTGCAACGGTACTGTCTACCTCAACCCGTAACTTCCCTAACCGTTTAGGTGATGGTGCGAACGTATACCTGACGTCTGCAGAGCTTGCCGCCGTTGGTGCAATCGTTGGTCGTCTGCCAACAGCGGAAGAGTACATGGAATACGCCGGTAAGATTGACTCTATGTCAGCTGACGTATACCGCTATCTGAACTTCGATAAGATGGAAAGCTTTAAGAAGGCAGAAGAAGAGGCTAAGGCTAAGATCATTCCAACGTTGAATGTTGCCTGACTTAGCATATAAACTAGAAAGCCGGGCACCGTAAGGGCCCGGCTTTTTTTATGTCTTTATTTAAGGTAAATAACAAGGAATATAAATGGGATCGCGCACTATAATAAGGTCAAAACTGATAGCGTCAGGCCTCCTGATAGCTGGCTTGCTGCTGAGTGCCTGTAATGTAAACGCTGTTGATTTTGAATCCGCGCGAATTGAAATTAACGACATTGCACTGCAGGTAGAGTTTGCCCAAACCTTCGAACAACGGGCTCAGGGCCTGATGTTTCGTAAGACATTGTGCGCAAGTTGCGGCATGTTGTTTGAGTTCGATCCCGAAAAACAAGCAAGCATGTGGATGAAGAATACCTTTATTCCACTGGATGTGGCATTTATCGACAGAAACGGCGTTATTACTGATATAAAACCACTGCAACCACAGGACTTAACCTCTGTAGGTGCCTCAAAAGTGGTGAAATACGCGCTAGAAATGAACCAGGGCTGGTTTGCTAAGCATGATATCCATGTAGGCGACCAACTGATTGTCAATCCATCACGCTGATTAAAACAGCGTACAAACGGAGAACACCGTGAGTAACCCGTTAACCATTGCAAAATTTGGCGGCACCAGTGTTGCCAATTATGCTGCTATGCAAAACTGTGCCCGCATTGTTGCAGGCAACCCAGGCACTCGTATTGTTGTGGTAAGCGCCGCAGCCGGCATTACCAACCATCTGGTGGATCTGGCGCATAAAGCCATGACCCAGGAACAAATCGGCGAAGTCTGTCAGGCGATTGCTGATATTGAGTTTAGAATCCTCAACGAATTAAAAGCTAAAGACAGTGTTGCGGCAAAGCTCGACGACTTGTTGGAAGAAGTAAAGAAACTGGCTTTCCATGAAGAGATTTTACATCGTGCCGATCTGAAAGATCAGTTACTGTCGATGGGTGAGCGTATGTCATCCCTGATGTTCAGCGCTGTGCTGGCGGAACAGGATGTCACTACCATGAACTTTGACGTGCGCAAGGTACTGCGCACCGACAGTGAGTTTGGCGCGGCTACCCCACAGCTGGACGTTATTGCCGAAAATGCCCAGGCATTGTTAAAGCCAGAAATTGAAAATGCCATTGTGGTGACTCAGGGCTTTGTGGGCGCCGATGATGAAGGCCGCACCACTACATTAGGTCGTGGCGGCTCGGATTTCACTGCGGCGTTACTGGCCGAAGCCATCGACGCTGAAGTGTGTGAAATCTGGACAGATGTTACCGGCGTGTATACTACCGATCCGCGCATTACTGCAGCGGCGCATCCGCTGCCAGAGCTGAGCTTTGAAGAAGCTGCAGAAATGGCCACCTTTGGCGCTAAGGTACTGCATCCGGCTACTATGGAACCGGCAGTGCGCAAAGATATCAAGGTGTTCGTTGGCTCCAGCAAAGAGCCTGAAAAAGGCGGCACCTGGATTGTAAAAGACTGTGAAAAAGAGCCGCCATTCCGTGCCCTGACCCGCCGTAAAGAGCAGGTAATGGTAACGGTAAAAACACCTAAGATGATGTATGCTCAAGGCTTCCTGCAACAGGTTTTTGCGATTATTGCCAAGCACAAGCTGAGTGTTGATTTGGTAACGACCTCTGAAATTTCAGTGTCATTTACCCTGGATAACCCGGCTAACTCAGTGGCGCAGCGACTAAATCGTGAAACCATAGCTG
>CEUU01254409.1_pt1 | contig 12268 bp, 10 predicted proteins | sample 531321 | NCBI WGS metagenome assembly CEUU01 (sample SAMEA2622658, study PRJEB7988) | marine metagenome | isolation source: saline water (ENVO:00002010), including
TCGTTTAGTTTCCTCCAACTGGTTAATAAATATTCACGATCTCACCCTGATCTTCTCCCATCCAAAACTCGAGCTTCTCTTCTAATGTATCACCAGTTATCAATTCCGACTTTATTAAAAATCTTCTCTTCCATAAATCGGCAAAGTCCGTTTTAATCGAATCACTGTAGAACTTTGCGCCTTTCAAATCTTTGAAAATTGAAACCAAGCTTTTCATGACTGTCCAAGGAAGCTTACCACTATCTTCGCCTTGAATACCTGTTTGTACCAAATTTTTAAAAGGACTATCATCATTCCTAGTAGCAAATGATACTGCTTTTGAATCGTCTAAAGGAATATCAGCACTTTTAAGTCTGTGAGAGACCCTTTCTAGTTCTGAATTGCTCAGAGTCGTCGACACAATAGTTCCAAGTAAAGCGTTATTTATTGGTGTTGCCTTTTGATTGACCACTACAAATTGAAATACATGCTCAGCAGGGTCGTCATCTAAGACCAGTGAAACGGGCAACTTTCTACAAAACTTTTCTTCTAGTTGTACCTTTGCCTCATCAGAATTTAGCCCACTCCTAATTAAATTTTCAGCCTCTTCAATTCCTTGTTGCGATTCGCAAAAAAACTTAAAATGCTCAGAAGCCCCAATAAGCCTATGTTGTCCATCAACTAACGTTATCGGAAGCAAATATGAAATAATTGATTCTCTATCAAAACCTAAAATTGATTCGTGACTTTCTGTATCTTCATCTAAAATCAATATTCTACAGGTCAGTTCCTGCCAAAGATCTACAATGTGAGACTCTTCTAATTCGATATGATTTGCATTATCGAAAGAGTCTTCAGTCACTTCTGAATTATCTCCCCCAAAGTAAGCTTCTTTCAACGATTCTAGTAACGCTTGGTTAACTTCTGAATCAACCAATTCGGGAATACGGCTTTCAAGAGTGCTTTTGAAGAGCTCTAAGAGTTCTTTTAGCGATAATTGAGAATAGTCTTCAACATCAATATGTATGTAGCCCTTTCTAACGTAATCATCTGTCTGTTCATCGTCATCCACAAAAGTCACTTTTGGCTCTACTCCTGCAACGAGAGAGTTTCTTGAAGCACATAAAAGCGGATTTTGAATAACATTTTTAGGGTCAGTAAAGAAACTAATAAGACTATCCATTCTCTCTTTTTTTACTTCTCTTTGAAATCCAGAAGACTCAATTTTATCAAACTGTTTTTTCTGAGGAATCCCAGCCCAGTTAATAATTTCCTTTGCATTAGCGGTAAATGAAACTATCCAACTACTATCTATATTTTGTTTAAATCTGATGGCACTATACTTAAAGCTTTTCACTATTTTTCCCATTAACTTTGATTTTTAAGTATCTATTCTTGCACACTGAATTCTCACCAACTTACCTTCCGATTTAAGATAAGCATCACCCTTCCCATTTAATACTTCAGCGCCTTGCTCATCGAGAATGACCCGGCTTTCCGTACCATTTTTAACTCTTAGCGCTAACTGTGCTGGAAGGTTAGAACGTAAATTCGTGCTAATGACATCGCCACTTGGCTTTTGTGTAGCGATAATTAAATGGATGCCGGCCGCACGAGCTTTTTGAGCTAAGCGCCTGAGCTCGGCTTCGATATCCTTTTTCATATCCTTATCTGAGGTAAGGTCTGCGTATTCATCCAACACCAAAACCCACCAAGGGATCTGCTCTTCTTTGCTAACCTTAGCGTTATAATCTGGCAGAGACCTGACACCAGCTTTTTTGAAAATTGAGTAACGATCTTGCATCTCTTCAACAGCTTCACTTAGCAACTTGAGTGCATCTTCATCATCCCAACCAATTTGTCCAAGTAAGTGTGGATAGCTCTCAAAGCTGTTTAGCTCTGTCCCCTTAGGGTCTATGAGCATTAACTTTAATTCTAATGCGCTGTAATGTTCACACATCCCATATAGTATGGTGTTTAACGCTTCTGACTTACCGCTACCTGTTGTACCGCCAATTAAAAGGTGAGGACAATTAGAGGAGGAGAAGTTAATTTTTACAACGTTTCCAAATCTGTCTTCACCCAGAGGCACTTCTAGTGCGTTATCAGGTCTTTGCCATATTGGCCAAATATCGTTTTGGTCAACATAGTAACGTTGACTGTCACTCTTCGGTACATCAATGGTTACACAACCCTTGTCGATCGCGAAGCCTACGTCTTGTTCCTGCTCAAGCTTTAGATCAAGCTTTAACGCCTGGGATTTCTCAAAAAGCTTCCTGGGATCTGTCCCCGGATTAAGCTCCACTCTAAACAATATTGATGCTGGACCTTCGACGTAAGGCGCTTCATTTGAAGGTTTCGACACAGGGATATTATAGCTGTAGTAGCAATCGATAATTCGTTGATAGAGGTTGAGCAAATCTGACTCTGGCATTTTTTTACGATCAGCTTTGTATTCCTTCGTCGACTCTGCTGCTTTAGGTAAATTATGCTTTTCTGCTGGCTCTATCATATTTGCTTTTGTGACATTAGAAATATCAGGTGATTCTGCGGTTGTAGCATTTGTATCAACGCCTGAGGCAATCGACTCTATTTGAGTTTCGCCATTGAGAATATACCGGTCATCTATGAAATACAGTTGAGCTGGCTTGAGTTCTTCATAGAAAGATTGAAGAGGGGTTCTGAGTAACTTGCTAATGTTCCCCTGGGAATCCGTTAAATCGCCAGCAGGTATCTCTACTTTAAGTACATTTTGAACCTGCATGAAGTTAGCTTTAGTAAAGTCTTTATCTTCGACGTTTACGAATAAGATCGCCTCGGGGTAATTGGTGAGCTGACTTAAACTGTAGTCACCTTGTAACCACCAAGCAATCTTGTCGGTGATTTCTTTGAAGTAGTCCTTGGCATATACGTTATAGAGCTTGTATTTATCTATCTGCATCAGTATCTGGCGGATAAATAAACCACGATATAAATGGCTGGCTAAGGTGTTCTTTCCTAATAGATCTTCAAAATATCGTTTTAGTTCTTTTGCTTGCGTGACGCCTTTACTGTGAGTTTGTCTCTTACCTGTTTTTACTTCAACTGGAAGAAGAACGAGTTGGTTATCTTTGAAGCCAACAAACAGAACGTCATCTGAAATAGCTCCAGACTTAAAGCCTTGAGAAAAGCGCGAAAAGTCACTTTCCTTGGCTTTTAAACCAAGGTTTCCCGCAACTCTAATGATTTCAGCAATTGATAATGGAACCCAAGTAATATCTGACTTGTGGAGCAAGCAATTAACAAACTTATATGCGCCTAAAATACCCCGTTTTTCTTTTCGTTCATTACTATTTGCCGTAACTAAATTAAGTAACCATTCACCATTGAATGCATTGAACTCGCCTATCAACCCCCCGTTATCGTTATCCAACACTTTGTGATAAAGATCGGTCTGCTCTGTCACTGTTATGGCATCGTAATTCACTGAGTTCGTATAGTTATCCGAGTAGTGAATTAGTACCATGTCCTTTTCACCTTCGAAGAAATCCAAGGTGACTTTGGGATCGATTATTGTGGTCCAAATAGAATTTTTATATGACACATCAAGTAAGTTTTTGAAGGTGTCCGTAACAACTAAAGCTTGAGAGCGCGTTTGAGTGTATTGCACATGATTTGAACGGGCAGGCTTTATCAATGCCGTATATTTTTCAATTAGTTTTAGCGAAGGGGAAACATCGGTGTTAACACCAGCCAGTCCAAAGGCTGTATAAAAACTTCCATGTTTATTTGATGCCGCTTCGCCAGGCATCAGGCCATGACACACAACACCACTTTTTTGTTTTAACACATTAATATCTTCGGCTTTAACCCTTTCATTGTTCTTGAAAAAACATATGTGGGCGTATTCCTGAGACTCGTGCACATCCTCTATATGATACTTGCTATACGTTAAGCGGGTGCGTAACAAATCTACTATCGTATCTGCCTGTTCCTTTACTGGACCTTTATTGAGTTCGCACAACTCTTTGATCTCATCATAACTAGCAGTATCAGCAAATCTATCAAACCAAGAATAGCAATCTTCTTCGTTATATAAGTTTACGTGAATACGAGTAATTTTATCTTTCTTACCTTTAACGTAGTCTATTATTCCTAAGAATAATTCTTCGTTTTGCTGGTTGTTGACCGAATTGATAATTAGCGTGGTTTTGCTTCCCGCAGTAAACAGGTGCTTGAACGCCGCCGTAAACTTCTCTAACTTATCTGATACCAAAGATCGAACAAAGTCATAGCTACTATCTTTTTGTGGTACTAATTTCGACCAGAAGACATTCTCTTTTTCTGCATGGTTATAAGAAAAGTCATAGGTTGGGTGATATACAAATGGCAATAGCCCCTGAGCATTTAGCCTTTTTATAGTAACCGCTGGTAGGTCTTTGAAGCTGCCTGAGTTTAATTTATCTGTTAGAAGTACTTGCGCAACACTAAGGTTATAGGCTAACACCGAAGGGTGGAATGGAGTAATGTACTCCTGAACAGAATCTTGCTCTTCAAATTCTGCAAATCCAATTAGTACCAGCTTCTTATGCTCGGGGCTTAACGGTGCATCATATGGGATATTGGTTATTTCAACGATGTAAATTTCGACGATCGCCGTTACTATATCTCTGAGTTCCTGATCCCAGCCAGCGATACTCAACAAAGTTTTATTTGCATATAGGTAATCAAACAGTTTCTTATAATGCTTAAATAACTCAGGAAAGTCGTTTTTGATGTCGTCAAGATAAACATCATCTTGCAAATGATGTTTACAAAGAATTTGTCCATCCAAAAGAAGCGCTTCGTTTTGCAATAGTGTTAAACGGCGAGCTTTGGGAGCAACTTCCTTCCCATCGATAAATACTTTTAATTTATTGCGATTAAACTGACCGTTATAGCCGTCCTCGAACAAATAATTAAAGCGCCCTTGGTCTAGCAACAATGGTAAACTCAATGAGTCTGTTGATACTTCGCCCTCTACATTAAATGCTAATTGACTAAACTGTCCTTGTACGTAGAAGAATACTTCGTCTTTTTCTGAAGCAAGCTGTTTGAAATTAACTGAACCAAACTCACTCGATGATATTGATTGATAATTCTCGTTAACCTCAAAGTTTGAGGGTTTATCACTAATTTGAAGGCTTTGTTCATCAGTCTGAAGTGTGATCCACTTTTTGGCAGGCTCTACCAAATATAAATGTTCAAAATGCTCGACAGAAAAATCTTCCTTCTGAAGTACTAGCACTCTAAATCGATGAGTTTCTTGTGGCTTATCTGTTTTAACTTGTAACGAGAAAAACCGAGCTAGCCCATCAAAGCTGCTCGTAAGAACCACTCTACTTCGTATACCACCACTATTATTTATATCGACAGCAACTTCTGGCTGCTCTTTATTATGTTGAATTTTACAGTGCGCGGGAACAATACGACCATTGATAAAAGTGAATTCAAGGTTGAATGCTGACTGCCCTGGTTCAAGCAACAAAATAAGATGTCGTTCTCTTTTTCCTGCACCTTTATCTGCTTTTCCTTTTTTCAGTAACTCACCTGAGAGGGTTTCTTCCTTTTCTAACTCAAGCAGGTTAGTACGGTTGTTTTCTTGCTCTTTAAAGCACTGCTCAAGATCTAAGCTTTCTCGCCATTGTTCAGGGTTTTCCTGTGGAAAATGCTCTTTTACAAAATCCTCGCTAAAATCTAGCGATGCTAACTTATCAGGAAGTTCATTAGGAAAATGCTCTGTAATAAAGTCCAGTTCATCACTTAGTTCCTTATTCTCCTGAATTCTAGGCTGAATTTGTTCTTTGTTTTTCCAAGTAAGGATGGTTTCATCATTGAGCAATCCAAGTTCAGGGAACTGCAAATCTCCATCACAAACTGCATTATACAGCTCCTCAAACCCAAACATGGTCGCCTTTTCATCAAGAATCAGATCAAATTGGTAATCCAATAAACACTCAGAAACTTTGAACTTTTCATCCGATTGATCGAGTTCTTGGTGAAGCAAACTCTTTATATTCTCTGGATGCCAGACGAAACCAGGTTGAGCAACATCTTTTGCCGAGTTTATTAATGTATCTAATAGTGAATTATGAATGATTAATAAAGCGCAGCCATTCAGTGAGCCGCTCTGTGACGACACCTCATCTCTCAAGAGAGAAATGAAATTCTCCGAAAAGCCATCTTCTTCATTGTGAAAGACAGGTATTAAAGATGCATTCTTATAGTTGATACACGGAAGTTTAATATTCTTAACTTCAATGATACTAATTTGTTGACTTATAAACGCCGCATGAAGCTTCTTTCCCTTGGAGCTATCCGGAGACTTAAATTGGTACCGGTAGCCGGGTTGTAGAGAGCTTTCTGCCCAAGAGTTAAAATGCGAGACAAGGAAATCTTCAAACTGTTTTTTTGACATATACTGCATCTCCACTGTCGCTCATTCTTTCAACATTACCCATTCTTTCATAAAACTCGACTAAACTTTGATGGCTCTGTTTGTCAAAAAACACTCCCCGCATTTCAAAAGCTTTTATCAACTCATGAAAACGAAGCCGATCTTTTTCACCTATGGCTAAATTAGTAAGCAGAACTACGTAATCTTGATTAAAAGTCAGAACCTGACCTGCTTGACCTCTTCGTTGGATAAATGGCGAGCAAATGGTCTTTAGGACACCTTTGACCGCAGTTTGATTATATTCTTCGAGAGTGCCTTTTTTACTATCAAACTGCCAATGAGAAAGACTTAGCAATTGGTGTAAAGCGTCGATGAGTTCCGTTTTATCCTCTAAGGTTGGTAGAGCTCTATAATATTTTGAACGCGCTTCGACAAACTCTTTTGAAAAAGCATTTAATTTAGAAAGGTCGTCTTCGTCTTGAGAGCCTTTTAAGCTTTCTGCTAAGGACCATAATGGTTTTGTTTCACCTTTTTCCTGTAATGTTTCATTCATTACTAAGTACGGAAACAGATATTCGAGATACTCAACTAGTTGTGAGTAGCCATAGTTTCTTATGTGAGAGCGCTCTCTACTAGCCTTTTCATTATCAATAATAAAGAAGCACGGTTTGCTCGAAGGTGCTCCGTTTCTCCAATCTTTAATATTGAGTGCCATTTGAGAAATATACAAAAAGCCATACAGTCTGATAAAAGCTGGAAATTGGGTGACCAAATAATTTGGTCTTTCATTCAGAAATTTAAGGTCTTGCTGAAAGCAATTAGTTAAAAATGGTAGGTAAGGAACCTGTGTCTGCGGTGTTTGTTGCCTTACCTTTGTGGAAACATAAAAAGCATCAAATTCTGATTTAATCTCTTTCTCAAGAATGTTCAGGTTCGTCTCAGGTGAGGAGTCTACAGAGAAACCGTTTAATAACCCGATTAACATATCTCCAAGCTTTTTATTATTGGTATCTATTTCACCTTTTACGGCTTTGAACATGAGTAATTCTGGCGAAATTTTAAAAAGCTGATCATTTTCAAAATACATTGCTTCAATTTCAGTCCAAAACTCAGGTTCATCAAGGATTGCGGCAAACCTCTGTTTGCATAGCTCTTTGAACCCATCCAAATCGGTTGTGATCAACGCTTTGTTGTATGCAGAGTGAACAAAATAACCAAGTACTGTTTCCCAGCAAAATTTGTAATGTTGATCTTTTGTTCTTAGTGGCAGAAATGTACTAAGAGTATTATTAGAAGGTACTTTTAGATCTGATTTCAGCACACTAGACCTCACTCACTTCAATTTCGTCATCTTCTACTTTTCGCAATTCAAACCTCTGTGCCCCTTTAACTATCTGAATGTCTCGGGACTGGTTTGCCACTTTTATGATGTCATCGACTAGCTCATCTAATAATACAACTGCGCTCTTATCATGTTTATTTGGTCTATAGCCACTAACTATATCTATCAACAATTCAAGCAAATTGATGTTAAGCGGGATAGGTCTAACCTTAGCTTCTCTATCATTAACTTTGACTATCATAAATGCGTTAAAATACGATGCAGATACTGGGATGTCACTTTGAATAGACTTATAGTCAGGCTTGATATCCAATTTTGACGTAAGTTGATAACCATTCAATTCAGAAATTAGATATTGATTTTTACTCAGTAAGGGGGCGTTTCTGTTGATATGGTTACGTACCGCATAAATTAACGTTTTCTGGTAAAAGCTCTTGAGGCGCTCTTTATCGACTCTGTGGCCGTTGAAGTCTCGGTGCAACTTGTAACATTCAACATACTTTTCGATTAACGACTCGGAGAAATCATGCGTGAAGTTTTTATGATAGTTATTGCCGTAGTCACCATATCTGAGAATATAAAATAAACGTAGGAATGAGTGAGCCTTAGATAATCGCTTCACCCCCATTTGAACAATCGCTTCTTTAAACTCGCTAAAATCGCTATCCGTTAGCTTCAGCTCAAAAGCTAAAATAAATCTGTCTATTTGTTTGGTTCTTAAATTTGCGGGGTCGAATTCTACAATTTTTTCAGAGAGTTCATTGTCTCCGCCGGCAAACAAGTTATCAAACAAATAGCCTGGTCCTGCTAGCAACCCGAAAATAAAATCAAGCAAAGCCCTGGCGGTTAGAAACTGGTCTCTTTTCAGTCTTGCTTTGAAAAGCAGGTCTATTATTACTGTTTGAACAGATGGTAAGCTTAGTAACTCGTAGTTAGCGAATAACCTTTTATTCTCGCTATCTTGATCCTGCTCCTTATCTCTATCGTAAAGCTGCCGGAGGATATTATCGCTTTGCTGAGTTATGCGTTTAAGTAGCTTTTCAGGAAAGTCAGCATGATAACCATCGTCGCCGATTAAAAACTTTGGATAATCCTCAAAGTTAATAAATATAACGTCATCACTGTACTTTTCTCTGTTCAAATACGCTCTGATATTTTGCTTAATTTGCTCGTTAGCACCTTCTTCAGCATAGTTACCTAACATACCGGTGTTAATGCCAACTACTAACGGGGTCTCGCCTGAGTGATACTTTGCTATTTCACGATCCAGGGTTTGAATAGCATTCTCATGAGGAGCAAAGCTATGGGTAGCATCAAGATGAAAGTTAACTCTGGAATCAAACGTTTTCTTACATCGCGTAAGGATTTCTGATTTACCGTCTCCACTACTACCGCAAAGAAAGACAATTTTTTTATTCCGCGAACTTAGTTTCGAAATAGTGGAGTAAACAAGTTCTTCAATTGGCATCTGAACATATAAGTACTCTTTAATTTCATTGAGAAGAGCCTTGCTATGTTCATGATTTTCCGTAGAAACTGCAAAAGGGGAAGATTTTGACAGAATAGATAAGGCTTCAATAAAGCTAATGTTGTCTGTCATGCGAAGACACCTCCCTATATTTCCGTAGACAACGGTCAGCAAATCACTTGCTGTACAAGTTTTAACTTATAAGAGATATAACACTTCAACTATCGTTGTTATATTTCAATATCCCCCTAAGTTACCTGATTTAGCAATGTTTTTCTATGTTTAACAGGCTGCTAGGCATACTCTAAGAAAATAGTGGCGGGTTTAGAGTATCGCTGTAGAAACTCTTTCCCTGGCCTTTTCATTTTAAAAGCTTAAATCCATCCTCTGGATTGAGATCCAGGGCCTCGCAATATTGAAAGTACTCATAAAAATTTAACTTACGTTGACACTTTTCAACCCTATTGACTAACTGGTGTGGCTCATCAATAAGCTCAGCGAATTGACGAATAGTCAGTCCCTTCTTTTTTCTTGCGAGAACAAGCCACTGTATTACCGACTCATATCGCTGATTATTTATTGTTTTATTCATCACATCATTATGATGCGGTTTCCATTTGGCACCAAAACAGTGCCAAATGAGAAGTAATTTGCTACTATATTGACTTTAGTTAAACCCAATAATCTGTAATGAATTGAAATGAAAGAACTAACGAATGATGTTACCCGTGAGGATGTAACTAAACTGTTGAAAGTTGGCGCTCAAGCGATGTTGTACAATCTATTTGAGATGAAGGATTATCGAGATGGCGTTCTTCAACTGATGGAGAATCACTCTCGAATTGAGACTGCTGCAACATTATTCGTTGCACCTTATTATCATTATTGTTGCCAAGTATATGTCGCAGAAGGCAGGAAAGGTCTGCATCGGATTTTTGAAGAATGTATTTCCCCACATATAATAGCCCCGGTGTTTACCCTAGAGTATATCAACTCGGTTTACGCTGATAATTATGACCGATATTGCGATGACGAATGACATGTATTTAGTCGCTGACCGGAAAACTATTTAGAGAATTGAAATTATTGGTGTTTTCAGCTTATTTTAGCTATGGAGTGTGCATCATTTTGATGTCTTTTTTTGTACTTTGTAATGCGAGATAATATCCACATCGTAAAAATTTAGTTTTTAATTGAATGAGGCAAAAGGAATGGGTACAAATTCATCGGTCGACAAGTTTTTAGAAAAATTGGAGAAAGAAAGAAGAATCGTACTCTCGCTTATGTACGACATTCGAGCAATCCTCGAAGAAAAAGGGCTCGATAATCCATACATACTCGGCAAATTAATTACTCTAAGTGAAGCAAGGGATAATCTTGAATTACTCGCTATGACACGATTCCTCGACGACCAGGGCAGATATATGCTTGCTCAGCGTATTAATTATTCGCTGAAGGATCTGAATGGTTTTTATACTGTATCTGCGCGCTTTTCAAATAAAGCTTAGCCATTTTAATTTGAAGTGGTAAGAGTCGAAAAGGAGACTCGTTGAGAATGTTCAATGACATCGATAAAAATGACTCATTAGAAAATTGGGCTAAAGCTCTTTCTATACCAACCCAAACTGTCATGTACTCAATCGGACTTTCATTTGAGCTCTCGGACTTACGGAATCCAGTTAACAAGCTCCTAGTGAAAAAACGGCTAAGAGATATTTATGCGTTATTAAATTCCGTTCGCACCTGGTTCGAATCTGACAAAGAATGCTGGACCTGGTTTGTTAGTAAACAACTCCCAGCTTTTTCTCCATCAACTCCGTCAGAAATTGTAAGGCGGTATCAAGATAGAGGTATTAACGGTTTGTATGACTGGATTGAAGAGCGAAAAACTGGGAATTTTCAATAACACATGCAACTTGTTAATTTCATAATGCTAATTTAATAATTGGATAAGAGTATGTCAGATGATGTTTCTGTTAACAAAGTTATGAACACACTAAGGCAGTGGACAGATGAAAGGGTGAATTCTCCTAGCTTATTAGTGTCCATTGATGATGGCTCATTTCACCTCGGCCACTATGTCGGTATGGGGAGTTACGATAGCGCATCCATCGACAAGTATTCGCCACTATACAAATCAACAATTGAGCAGCTTTTTCGAGAAGGTCAATTGCAAGCCTCAGGGAGAGTGTTCACTTTATATCCAGGGAGCGATAGATTTAAAAGGCTAATATTTAGAAAGTAATATTGTCAGTCTGAGTAGAAGGCTAAATGGAATTCAAATACTAGTTACAACATAAACCGCCTTTCTTTTGTCAGTCACTACATTTAAAGAAGCCACATGAGCCTCATCGATTGTAAGCCGGAAATGTTGAGCTCTAATTTACTGAACCTGCCAAACAGGAATTTTTGAATATGAGCACAAAAGAGTGGGTTTCTGAGCCCGAAGATGGCGTTGGAATTTACCAAGAATGTATCTATGATTGTGACAATTATGCGGTTAACCCTAACCCGACTGTAATTCAAATAGACCACTCAGCTGAAACGGCGATTGCACAGAAAATCACGAATGATAAATTGGCCTCTCAATTTACTTTGCAAGTCAGCATACCTGCGACAACGTTCGACAGAGTCGCTACAGACTGGTGCAAAAAACGCTCTCTCAACACAAACAAATACAAGCTAGAGGAACTACTCAGTAAATGCAATTTTCCGCAATCTTATCGCACAGGTGAATCGACCGAAGTTCTGGAAGAAGCATTAAGTGATTCTGAATTTACTCAAACGAAAAAAGAGCGAAGTGCTGCACAGCCTAAAATCGAAGCTGACCTCGAGATGGATAATATATTCAGCATTGTAGCCGCTAACTCTCTTGAAGCAGGGTATATGCAGGAATGCAGTAACGAACTACTTCAACTTCGGGAAGCTGGACGAAAACTGTCTCAAGAATATCCAACACTAAGCAATATAAGCAATGATGAGGAGCATAGCAAGGCTTTGATGATGATTGAAATGTTGCTAGGGGCTGTTGATCTTTCGTGATTGGTTTTTGACCGGCATGGTA
>CEUU01114619.1_pt1 | contig 12250 bp, 13 predicted proteins | sample 531321 | NCBI WGS metagenome assembly CEUU01 (sample SAMEA2622658, study PRJEB7988) | marine metagenome | isolation source: saline water (ENVO:00002010), including
AATTTAGTGGATTTGTTTTTAAACTTCAAGCAAATATGGATCCAAAGCACAGAGATCGAGTTGCTTTTATAAGAGTATGTAGTGGAAGATTTGAAAAAGATATGTCTGTGAAACATGCAAGAACTGGAAAGGTTATTAGGTTGTCTAGACCACAAAAAATATTTGGGCAAGATAGAGAAGTTGTCGATGATGCTTATGCCGGAGATGTGATCGGATTAAATAATCCAGGAATGTTTTCTATTGGAGACACCTTATATACTGGTTCTCATCTAGAGTATGAGGGTATACCCTGTTTCAGCCCCGAAATTTTCAGTTGGCTTAGGAATCCCAATCCCTCAGCATTTAAGAACTTTAGAAAAGGTGTAAATGAATTAAGAGAAGAAGGAGCAGTTCAGATTCTTTATGATGTTGATGAAAGTAAAAGAGATCCTATCCTTGCAGCAGTTGGTCAATTACAATTAGATGTTGTGAGACACAGATTAAAAAATGAATATGGAGTAGATTCCAATTTAGAGCCTATGAGTTTTAAATTAGCAAGATGGGTCAGCGATGGTTGGCCGGCATTGAAAGATATCGGAAGAATCTTTAATTGCAAAATAGTTAAAGATTGCTGGAACAGGCCTGTTGTCCTCTTTAAAAACGAGTGGAATCTTAATCAGATAAATGAAGACCATCCAAAATTAAATCTTTGTAAAGTGGCCCCAGTTGTTAGTGGAGTTCAACCAATTGATTTATAAAACTCTTAATGAATCATAAAATTAGTTAATATTTATAATATAAAAAAAAGGAATTTGGACATCAATCAAAATAGTAACAAACCAGAAAAAACTCCTTATGAAATTTTAGGCGTCAATCAAGGTGCTAGTTTTGAAAATATTCAGAAAGCAAGAGATGCAAAAGTTAAGGAGGCAGGAGATGACTTGATAGCAAAAGCAAAAATAGAATCTTCTTATGATCAATTGCTTATGGGTAGTTTAAAAGCCAGGCAATCTGGAACTATAAGTTCAGATGCTCAAAATGCATCTTTAAAAGAAAATCAAGTCACAAAAACAATTAATAGTGAATTTCCATTGTTATCAAAAATAAAAAATCTTAGTAAAAATTCTACAAATAATTACCAGAATTTTAATCTTGCAGGCATATCCTCACAAACATTTGACCAATTATCATCTAAATTAGCATTAGGATTATTGTTTTTGATTATTCTATTTGTAAGTCCTGATCCATACAATAGATTACTTTTATCATTATCTACTCTTATTCTCACTTATTCTCAAATAAGATCTGGTAAAAAATTTTTTGGTTCATTAGGTTGGAGTGTGGTTTTTCTTTCTATAGGACTTATTTTTGGAGGACTAATAGAAACAAATTCATTTATTCAAGAAGTATCCAGTAGTTCTATCACCGTTCAAAAAATTCAAAGTTTACCTGCGATGATTATTTTATGGTTAGGTATTATTTTCTTGTAAATTTAATTCTCTAAAATTTAGTAATTAAGCATTGCTTCAATTTCCTCATAAGTTATTAAATACCTCTCTTTACAAAATTCGCAAATTAATTCAGCTTCACCATCTTTTTCTAAAATATCCTTTAATTCTTTTTTATCTAAAATTCGCATTGCTCCAAGACTTCTTTCTCTTGAACATCTACATTTAAACTCTACATTTTGGGATCGAGCATGTTCACTTATCGATAAATCATCTAAATCTGGGAAAATTTTCTTAATAAGTGAAAGTAAATCATTTGAACTATAGAGTTCCTCACTAAATGATTTTATTTGTTTACATCTTTTTTCTAATAAAGAAATTAAAAAAGGGTCAGTATCTTTTTTTGGAAGGACTTGAGCTAATAAACCACCGCTGCATTTAAGATCTCTTTCTTTAAATTTTTCTCCGATAAATACAGCTGATGGTGTTTGCTCAGAATTTAATAAATATGAGGCCAGATCTTCTGCGATAGATCCGTTTACTAACTCTACAGTGCTTGTAAAGGGGGTGCCAGTTCCATTATCTCTTACTACATTCAAATAGCCTGTTCCAACTGCTTTCTTAAAATCAAATGTAAATTTATCAGTATTATTTTTTATAAGGTCTAATTCTAAATTTGAATTACCGACATAACCCCTTACTTTACCGTCCCTCCCGGCATCCACTAATAATCCGTTTAAAGGACCATCAGATCTTATCCTAAAAGTTACTCTACCATGCATTACTTTCATAGAACTTGCAAGTAATAAAGCGGCACTAAATGATCTTCCTAAAATTGCAGTAGTTAAATATGATAATTTGTGTCTCTCTTTTGCTTCTTTTGAAGCTTGTACAACAGATACTGCAACTAATCTAATTCCTCCATTAGCAGCAGTTGCCCTCACGATTTTATCTTTCAATATTTACCTCTCATTAAATTTAGTTTACCCATCTTAAGTAAGAAATTCTTAGATTTTAAATCCTGAAATAATTCAGGCTCATGTGTAACAATAATGATCGTATTATTAGAACTAAGTCTATGAACTAGATTCTTAACATCATTTTTCATGGACCAATCGAGTCCAGCTGTTGGTTCATCTAAAAGAATGAGATTAGGCTTTCTAAGAAGTTGCACCGCAACTGCTAATCTTCTTTGTTGACCTCCACTTAACTTTTCAGGAGTTAATCTTAAATCAATATTATTTAAACCAACAATATTTAGTACATTTTTTATTTTATTATCTCTCATAGATTTAAATCCAAATTTTAATTCTTTACCTATTGTTGAACCAATGAAGAATCTTTCTGGAAATTGAAAGACTATTCCGCATAGCCATCTTCTTTGTCTTGAATTTACTTTCTTATTTTGCCAAAGGATTTTCCCTTGTTGCGGCTCTATTAATCCACTTATGATTTCTAAAAGCGTAGTCTTACCCGAACCACTTTTCCCAATGATTAAAATTATTTCATTCTTTTCGATTTTAATACTAATATCATTGAGAATTCTTTTTATTCCCGTTTGAGGTTGATAAGTAATATTTTTAAGTTCGAGCATTATTTAGAAAAGTTCTTATTATTTGTTTCTATGTTTTACAACAATATAATAGTTGATAATAGAAAAAATTTTATTTATAGAAATGAATGTTTTATTTAGAGAAGTTGATCCATTTAATTGCTGGATTTGGATCAAATTTTTTGAAGTCCCTAATCAAGCCGAAAAAAACTATCTTGATGGAATTTTTGATAGTTGGTATGTTTTAGGTAGATTAGGTGGTTTTAATTCTGAAAATCTTCAAACACATCAAGAAGGTAATGAATTGAGTTGGATGACATATGATAATGACTATTCTAAATCTGCCCTCCCAGCTTTAATGCATAATTTAGGTCAGATAGAATATCAAAATTTATGGTCAAGATGTTGGGTTGATTTTGGGACTGCTGATGCTTTATCTATTGATATACTTATAAACGCATTAAATCAAATGTCAATTGATTACGTCAAAATTGATGAACTAATAATTGGAGGCGAAAATAGTGACTGGAAAATTGAGGAGCATTCAGACTTGATATTTAAGAACTAATACCCTGATATGAAAGATCTTACTAGATTAATTATTTCAAATGAGAGAATTAAGAATTTACAAAATAAAGAAATAAAACTTTCTGCCGAAGAATCTCATTACCTTAATAGAGTTATGAGAACCAAAACAGGGGATCAAATATCAATTATTAATGGGAAAGGATATTTATGGAGGGGTATAAAGAAAAATAATAATTTTATAGAAATTCCTCAAATTAATTCTCCAATTTACTTTCAAAATAAAAAAAAATTACTTTTAGGAATTGCAATAGCTATACCAAAAAGTGGATTTGAGGATATTCTTAAGATGTGTACAGAAATTGGAATAGATTTTATCCAACCTCTTTACTCAGAGCATCAAATAAAAAGGGCTTCAAATTTCAATATAAAGATGATTAGATGGAATAAAATTATTAATGAATCAGTTGAACAATGTGAAAGATTATGGAAACCTGAATTACTAGATATTTTAGATATTTATGAGTGGATTAATTCACAAAAGGACAGAAATTTGGTTTCAGTATCTGTTACAAGAAGTGATAATTGTATTTCCCTAAAAAAATGGTTAGGAAAACAAACTTTTAGTAATAAGGAATTTCCTACTTTTTGGAATATTATAGGTCCTGAAGGAGGATGGTCGCTTAATGAATTATGTTTCTTTAAGGATAATAATATTCAATTTATTAAATTATCTGAGACTATTTTGAGGACTTCAACTGCTGCAATAAACGCTACATCAATTCTTAATCAATGGAGAAATTTTGATATGAAATCTTTAAATTCAATATAAAAATGGATTTATTATACTTCGAATTTTTATTTGGATTTATTATTAACTTTTTTCTAATTTTTATATTTAGAAAGATACCAATTATGACAAAAAGTGGCTGGATAAGTGCAGGTATTTTAGGCACTATTCTATGGGGATGCCTGCATTGGCAAGGTTGGACAAGTGTTGTTTTATATTTATTATTTGGCTCTTTAGTTACGAAGTTAGGTCATAAATATAAAAATGATAAAGGTATAGCTGAAAAAAGAGGTGGTCGTAGAGGTCCTGAAAATGTATGGGGATCCGCTGCTACAGGTTTATTTTTTGCAGTTTTAATTAAATTAAATTTATTAAATATAATTTTATTAAAAATTGGATTTGCAGCTAGTTTTACAGCTAAGTTGGCGGATACTTTTGGAAGCGAAATTGGAAAAATTTATGGTAAAAATACTTTTTTAATAACCTCATTTAAAAAAGTAAAAAAGGGAACTGAAGGTGGTGTTAGTTTAGAGGGTACTTTTGCAAGCTTATTAGGATCTATATTAATGACTCTTATTATGTTCTTTTTAGGTTTTGTAATTACAGAAAAACAATTTTTAATAGTATCCTCTTCAGGTTTTTTAGCTACTATTTTTGAAAGTTATATTGGTGCGATATTTCAAGACAAACTAAAATTAAGTAATGAAGGAGTTAATTCAATCCAAACAAGTTTCTCGTCTTTTTTAGCAATATCATTAGCTAGTTTTATTCTTAATTAATCATCTTTATATTTTTTTTAAGAATCATTTTTCCATTTTTGAAGAATTTCCCAACTTTTTAATCTTTGATATATCCAAAAATGGCCATTTGAATTTAAATGAATGCCGTCTTTTGATATCCAATTAGTAATCCTTTTATCAGCATACATTTCTTTAAAAGTGGAAAGAAAAGGAACATCTTGATTTATACAAACTTCCTGCATTCTTCTCTCATATGAATTGCAGTCTTTATTCGAATACCACAAACATCCACCAAAAGGCATCTTTGTTTCATCGATAGGAGATAAACCAATTACAAATAAGTCTGTTTTAGATTTTATATCATAAATTAATCTCTCAAATCCATATTCAAATCCATCTATATCTATTTGATGCCTACCATTTATTTGACCAATTTTAGCAGTGTCATTTAGTCCGACATTTAGAAGTATACCCTTGGGCTTATTTCTTCTTGTCTCTCCTCTGGTTAACCATTCTCTTTCCCATCTATAAGCTACTTTCTCAATACCATCTCCTCTAACACCTAATTGATAAATTATTGGATTATTGTTATCTCTTGACCAATCTTTTTTTAGTCTTTCGCACCACCCTCCACCATCCTTATCACCCCATCCATATACAGAACTATCCCCTATAACGATTAATTGCTTCTGTAATTTATTCACTACTTTTATAAATTTATTCTTTTATTTGATTAATTTATCTTTAATTTTACCATTAATTAATTCACCAATAATAGCGATTGAACTATAAGCAAATAAAATTGTTATTACTTCTTTCCAGGCAAAAGAACTAAGTGCTTCATTGAATTGCCATCCAAGTCCAATACTACCAATTACTCCCATAATAGCAGTTTCTCTAATTAAAATATCTGATCTATAAGCGCAATATGCTAAGTAACTTTTGGATTGTTTTGCGAATAATCCATATAACCAACTTACTCTATTTGAAAGACTGAAAGATTTAATTGCTAAATATTCAGAATTATCAGTTTGAATCAAATTATTATTTAGCAACTTAAAAGTGATAGAGGCATTATGAAGTCCCAAAGTGATTGCTGCTAAAGATAATGAAGGATTATTAAACATTAAAAGAATTAATAATATTATGGGAGGAGGTATTACACGAATCCAAAATGCTAATATTCTTAAACAATATATATAATATTTATTTTGTGATATTAATAAAATTGTTGGTGGCAGGCTTATCGCAATTGCAGAAGAAAAAATACTCAAATTTATAGTCTCAATTATTGATATGAAATAGTTATTTGGAATACTTAATAAATTTATAAGTGTAAGTCTATTAGGTGATATATATTTAAAGAGATTATTAATTGTTAGTAAATTAAATGTAAAATAGAACGAAAAAATGACTATAAATAAAGCAACTAAATAGAGAAATATAGAAAATCCTGGCCTAAACTTTAGCTTATTAAAGTGATTTAATATTTGTTTTGAAATTATAATCAAAATTGCAAGGAACCAAATATATGTCCACATTTCTCTGAAATTTAAAGCCTGAAAAGATAAGAATATACTTGTACCAATTCCTCCTATTCCAAATATGCCAAGGATGGAAGAACTTCTAATAGCGCATTCGAACCTATAAAGACCAAAATTATTTATTATTTTATATATAGGTATCCATATTAATGTTATTAAAGAGGCAAATTTATTACCTTTATATTGATTAATTGACTCGATTGTTTTTGTGTCTATAATCTCCAATTGTTCACTGATAACCTTTGCGTTAATTGTTGAAAAAGATATACACATAGAAAAAATACCAATTTCTTTGCTTATACCAAATAGTTGAATCAGCATTAAACACCAAATCATTTCATGAATGGATCTAAATATAATTAAAGGAAATTTAATGAGTGATTTTATAAAAATTGGTATTTTAATAAATTTATAAAAAATATCTGAGATTAATATGCCTAGTACAACCCCTAAAACCAAACTTATTAACCAACTTAAAAATGAAATAAAGATCGTTTCACTTATTCTTATAAGTGCAATAGAAATTATTTCATTGTTAATTTTAGGCGTTAAAGCTGAGGTTAAGAACTCAAAAAATAAAGAGATGCCACCAGTATGAAAATTGCTTAAAAGGTTATAAATTAAGGGCAAAAAAACAAATATTGGAAGAAAACAAATTATTATTCTATTGAGTCTAAAATTGTACAATTATCTAATCGTAAATATTTTTTAGATGAAAATCTTTAAATTGATCTTTTTTTAAATCAAATGAAAGACTACCATTTTTTAAACCAATAATTCGAGTAAAATCATCTATTAAATTAGTTCTATGTAAAGAGATTAAAATAGTTTGTGGTAATGAGATATTATTAATGGATTCTCCAGAAATTAATAATTTTTTTAAATATATAGTTATTTTAGGGTCTAAGTTGTTGAATGGTTCATCTGCAAGTAATATTTCCGGTTCCTGAATTAAAGATCTGCATATTGCTACTCTTTGCTTCTGCCCACCCGATATTTTATTAATATCCTTTGAATAAATATTTGGATTTAAATTACATATTTCCATACATTTATGAGCTTTACTAAATATGTTTAAATTTAATAAATTTTTAAAAGGAAAAATTAAATTTTTTTTACCTAATAAACCGCAATTAACATTTTGTTCTACAGAAAGACCATCTATAAGTCTTAAATCTTGCCAAATTGTTCCTATATTTTTTTTTAAATAATTTTCTAGATTTTCATGATTCTTTCCATATATTTTTACTTCTCCATTAGTTTGTTTAATAGATCCATTTAGAATTGATATCAGAGTGGATTTCCCAGATCCACTTTTACCCAATAACGCAATTTTTTCACCTTCTTTAATTTTTATATTTATTTTATTGAGTGTCTTATTATTTTTATATTGATGAGAAATATTTATTAATTCTATTAAAGTTTTCATCTTATCTTTTTTAATTTTCTTCCTATCAATTCAATATTGTTGTATTCACTAGCATCAGCATTGATAAAACTATTTGCATTAAACATTTTTAATATTTCTCTTTGGCTAGGGTTCTCTTTATTAAAATTGAGAATTGTTTTTTTTAGTGTTGAAGTAAAACCTTTATAAAATTTCTTATCCAAATCTCCTTGTGCTAACCAATGATAATCTGAATAATCTGGAGATATAAAAAATACATTAATATTTTTTGTTCTTTTGCGATTATATTTTAAGTTTCTTTCCAAAATTTGTTTATTTACTACACCTGCATCAAAAGCACCACTATTAACTAGGGCTATTGTTGCATCGTGACTACCGCTAAAACCAGCTTTCTTACCCTTAAAGTCGCTTATTTTTATACCAGCTTTATTTAAAAAGTATTCTGGCATTAATCTTCCTGAAGTTGAATTTTCAGATCCAAAGGTAAATCTGTAATTTTTCAAATATTTTAAATCATTCAATTCCATTGTTGAATTAAGTTCTAATTTCTTGTTTATAATAAAAACGCTTTGAAATTTTTTATCTATATCCCTTTGAGCCAAAACTAAAGAATTAGGTGTTTGTAATCTTGCCTGAACACCAGTAAGACCTCCAAACCATACAACATCCAAATTCTTTGTCCTAAAGGAAGTAACCGCTGCAACATAATTAACTACTGGTAAATATTTTACTTTTACATTTAATTCTCTCTCTATTTCTCTAGAAAATAGATTAAATCTCCTATCTAAAATTTCTTGATTTTGATCAGGTATAGCACTGATATTTAAGACTTTATCTTCAGACTTTAGTGATGCAGTAACAAAGCCTAATAAAATTAAAGGTGAGATTAATAAAATTTTTAATTTATTCATTTTAATAATAATTTTTAATTGCTTTTTCTAATCTTTGGAGTCCATCAATTATATTTGTTTTCGAAGATGAGCATGAAATTCTAATACATTGGTCATTTCCAAAAGCTTTTCCTGGAACAACTACTAAACCAAAATCATTAAGAACTTTTTTACAAAAATCGACCGATGAAATACTATTGTTAGGTAATTGTGGGAAAGAATAAAAAGCTCCCTGAGGTAAAGTTACTATAATATTATTAATATCTTTTAACCCTTCATAGAGAATTTTTCTCCTTTCATCATATTTTGAATTGATGTTATCAAAATAATCATTGGTCATTTTTAATGCCTCAAGAGCACCTCTTTGAACAAAAGAGCATACATTACTTGTACTTTGGCTCTGTAAAGAAGATGAAGCTTTTACAACATCTTTTTTACCGGCTAAATATCCTATTCTCCAACCAGTCATAGCCCAGCCTTTTGCGAAGCCATTTATTGTATAAATTCTATCCTTTAAATCTTTTGCTAATGAAGCTAAATTAATATGTTTTGTACCTTTTTTTATGATTTTTTCGTAAATTTCATCTGACATTATATTTATATGTTCATTTTTTCTAACAATTTCTAGTATTTCTCTTAGCTCATCCTTATTAAAGACTTTTCCGGTTGGGTTATTTGGAGAATTTATTATTATAAATTTTGTTTTAGAAGAAATCTTTGATTGAAGTTTATTCATATCAATTTTAAAGTTATTTTCAGGTGAGGTTTCTAAGATTATTGGTTTACCTCCGGCAAGTTTTACGATTTGCGGGTAACTAAGCCAGTAAGGTGAAGGTATTATTACTTCATCTCCTTCATTTATTAATATTTGGAATAAATTATATATTGCCTGCTTAGCTCCATTAGTTATCATTATATTTTCAAAATCGTAATTAGTATCGCTTTGGGTATTAAGCCTCTCAGCAATAGCATTTCTAAGTTCTATATCTCCTGCGGCAGGGCCATATTTGGTAAATCCTCCGAATATTGCATTACTAGTTGCCAACATGACTTCTTTGGGAGCATCAAAATCTGGTTCACCGGCACTTAAATTACATATATCTTTACCTTCTGCAGCAAGTTTTTTGGCTTTTGCACTTATTTGTAATGTAAGTGAAGGTTCGATATTAAGTGCTCTTTTTGATAATAATTCTTCACTCATTTGATATGACGTGATTTGTCATCACTTTTGGTACTTATTTCTTTAAAAGAATAAATAAAATTATCTCAGAGTGTGCTTTTTTTACAATTTTTCTTAATTTTTGATTACGTAAAATATTCAAAAGTAAAGAAATTATTCAATAAATCAATTAAGATTATTTATACAACTTTAAAAAGTTAAAAATAGTAATATTTATTCATTTGAGTTTTGCAAAAGTTAGTTGTTGGTACAGGTAACATAACTGCAAGAATGGTAGTTGTGGGTGAAGCTCCTGGAGCTCAGGAAGATTTAATGGGTAAACCTTTTGTTGGAAAATCTGGAAAGTTTCTCAAGAACTTATTAGAAGATTCAGGAATTAACATTCTCAAAGACATATATTTTTGTAACGTTATAAAGTGCAGACCACCTAAAAATAGAAAGCCTACTTCTAAAGAGATTTCTTTACATAAACCATGGCTACTTCAACAAATAAAATTAATTAATCCCCAAATTGTTGTTTTGGTAGGTTCAACAGCAATGCAAACTGTCTTAGATACTAAAAATTCGATATCAATGATGAGAGGGAATTGGTTCAACTTAAATAATATTGATTATTTTCCTATATTCCATCCTTCTTATGTAATGAGATTTTCAGCAAATGACGTTAATAATCCTTACGGATTGACATTAAAAGATCTATATAGTGTTAGAAATAAATTATATAATACGTAAATTATCTGAATTTCCAGAATACTTCATATTTCATGTCTTTAACTAAGTCAAAAGAAGTTAATAATAAATCAAAAAGGTATTCTACTCAGATTGAGAGAAGAATAACTAAGACTGTTATGGTAGGAGATATTGGAATTGGTAGTGATCATCCTGTAAGAATACAATCCATGATAAATGAAGATACAATGGATGTAGATAATGCAGCTTTAGCTATTAAGAGACTTCATGATGTTGATTGTGAAATTGTCAGATTAACTGTTCCATCAGTAGCTCATGCAAAGGCGGTCGGAGAAATTAAGAAAAAATTAAGAGATAATGGTATTAATACTCCTTTAGTAGCGGATGTTCATCATAATGGAATGAAGATAGCGATGGAAGTAGCTAAACATGTAGATAAAGTAAGAATAAATCCAGGTTTATTTGTATTTGAGAAGTCAGACCCATCTAGAACAGAATATAGTTACGAAGAATTTGATTCAATTAAAAAAACTATTTTAAAAAGATTTACCCCTTTAGTAGAGGTTTTAAAGTCGCAAGATAAGGCTTTAAGAATTGGAGTAAATCATGGTTCTTTATCAGAAAGAATGCTTTTCACATATGGTGATACTCCACTCGGAATGACAGAATCTGCTATGGAATTCGTAAAGATTTGCGATGAATTAGATTTTCATAATATTATAATTTCAATGAAAGCATCTAGAGCTCCTGTAATGATGGCGGCTTATAGAATGATCGCAGACAGATTAGATAGCGAGGGATACAATTATCCACTTCATCTGGGAGTAACAGAAGCTGGTGATGGTGATTATGGTCGAATAAAAAGTACAGCAGGTATTGCTACTCTTCTCGCAGAAGGTCTTGGAGATACAATTAGAGTCTCTTTAACTGAGGCTCCGGAGAAGGAAATACCTGTTGGATACTCAATTTTGCAATCATTAGGGCTAAGAAAGACTATGGTTGAGTATATCAGTTGCCCCAGCTGTGGTAGAACTCTTTTTAACCTTGAGGAAGTTGTTGATAAGGTAAGAAATGCCACATCTCATTTAACCGGACTTGATATCGCAGTTATGGGATGTATTGTCAATGGACCGGGTGAGATGGCAGATGCCGATTATGGATATGTTGGTAAAGGGAAGGGAACAATAGCTCTCTATAGAAGAAAAGAAGAAATTAGACGAGTTCCTGAAGATGAGGGTGTAAAAGCTTTAATTCAACTTATCAAAGATGATGGTAAATGGATTGACCCGTAATGAATATTTTAATCAAAGAACTTTCTGCAAGAAAGTATAAATTTATAAAAGATAGGGGTATATTTTCTTGAAGTTTCAAAACATCTTAAAAGGAAAAATCTTTCTTCTATTTCCTCTATTATTTTCTGGGACGATATTAATAAATTCAATAGAATCATCAATATTAAAAAATAGTAATAAAGAAGTTATTGATCATGTATGGCAAATAATTT
>CEUU01113832.1_pt1 | contig 12234 bp, 10 predicted proteins | sample 531321 | NCBI WGS metagenome assembly CEUU01 (sample SAMEA2622658, study PRJEB7988) | marine metagenome | isolation source: saline water (ENVO:00002010), including
CCCTGATCCGCTGCAGAGGACTATCTCAAGCAGAGGCAGAGCGTCGGGCCGCCGCCGTCCCAGCCAAAGGCATTCGCATTGCAGTCGCGTTTACGCGACCCGTTTTAGCGGCTCTTGTCTACCCCTTTCACGGCGATCCCATCTACGATGAGGGGCTTCTGGAAGCCTGCGGACTGCCCTATACCATCCAGTCGCGCTTCCACACATGGACTACGTATGACAAGGCGAAATACCCCGATATTTTCCCACCCTCGTCGGGCGTCGACATTCCCGACGAAATCGACTGGCTCAGCCAGTACGGTCGACGAGCCAGCGAGGCGCAAGCCAAGGAGTGGATTGAACACGGCTTAGAGGGGACGCCCTACATTGGCTTAGCCGCGTTCGCCCACCAGCACCGCATCGTAATCGTTAAAGATGCGGCCGGTTCCGGCGGACGGGGTATGAGCGTTTTTGTATTGCGCCGCGTCGACGGTAGTGTAGACGAAGACGTCATGCGAGAAGCTGTCGACTTCACGTATCAGATCTCGCTTAAAAACAACGTATCTATTCAAGAAGTCGTAGTCTCGTCGCCCGAATATTGGGCCAGCGAATCCTTTATGCGCTCTTTTGTCGACCGCCAAATTATCGACTGGAGCAGTCCCGTAGACCGCCAGCGCCGTCCTCGTACCAGTATATACGGCTCGCACCGCATTATTCTTTCGACCGATGTGCCCCAAGCCGAAGCCGATGCGGACAAATGGCACATATCGCACTGGATTACGCTCAACAGCAAGCAGCTCGTCACCAACGTGGGACGCGGGGGTAACCTTGACCTCTTTTTGCCTGAGATCGTGCAGGAACCGCATCGCCAAGCGCTTTTTGCCAAGCTGGCCCAAGCCGGTAAACGCGTTATGGAAGCCTTGGCTTCCTACGAAGCGCACACGGCCGAAAAATACAGAGAAGAAACAGGATGCGAAGTCGGACGAGATTTAACCGGCGTGTCCTACGGCAACCCGCGCTACATGATGCTCGACTTCCTCGTTGCACCCCAATTTTCCCACCCGGGTGAATTAGTCGACATACGCCCTCAGTACGACGCGCAGGGACAACGCATCGGCGCAGAGTATCTGCTGCGCGAGGGCAGCCGCACTTTTCCGAGCCGGATTGCCGACTGGCGGATTGTGCTCGTCGAGCCCAATGTTGGCTTAGGCCTCTGGGATCGCGTGGCGCTGCGCGAAAGCATCGTCGAAACCCAGCGAGCCGAAGAACAGCATAGGCCCATAGACCCGGATGCGACGGGTCAACAGTCGCGCATCGTGCTTTCTGATCTGAGCAAGGCCGGTGAAGCCTATCTAGACGCGCTGGAGCGGATCGGCATTGACCGCCGCTAAGGTCGGGCTGCAGGAATCGGCCTGCAGACGTGCCGAACGCGCACTAGGGCTGAAATCGGGTGCTACGCTAAAGTCATTAGAACTCAGCGTCGCGCTCAAATATGCCCTGAGCCAGCGCTCCCTAGACGACGCGAATGATGCGCTCGACTCGCTATGTGCGCTGTGGGATTGGTCGAAATTCGACGCGGACAACTGCGTACGCCAAGCCCTAGAGCGCGATCCGATCTACCGACATCGGTTAATCGAATCAGCACGCGACGCACAAAGCAGCCAGCCTCTAGCGCCCGAACTCTGTCTAGCGCCCTCCTCTCTGGGAGCAGATACCCTACCCCACCTGCTGCCCGGCACGCACAATCACGCCGTCGTCTTTGCACAGCCTGCGCTGATTACGCACGAGCTTTATCCTCTCGTAGTCGACGCCTTTACCGCGGACTCTACTGCGATTGGACGAACCTATTTTAACGTCATGGGCGTTCATATCGACTGGATTGATGATCAGCATCGAATACAGCGTGCCCTTTTCTTTGACCTGAACGCCCAACGCTTCATAGAAGCATCGCTAGTAGTGCCCCAGCCAATAGAAAGCGCGCACTTTCTCAGCTTGGGATGCGAAGAACAAGCCCTTCACGCTCACTGGTCAGCTCACCTCCCAGTTTTCCAGATCAACCCGTGGTGCCAGGCGCAGTGGGCAGACGATAAACAGGCCTCCATCAAAGCTTGGACGCAGAGCGGGATTAATGTACCCAGAACGCGCCTAATTACCGTGGCAGATGCATCCACTGTGCGGGCATGGCTTGACAGCTACGGAACACTGGTAGTTAAACCGAATAGCGCCAGTGAAGGCCGCGGCGTAGCCTACCTACATACCCCAGAGGATTGGTTGATCTACGCTAAAGAGCAGAACGAGCAGAACGATCTACTATTGCAAGTGCGGCGAGATCGCGTTTTTTTTAAAGACCGAGAACGAGGCAGCCTGCATACACTGGCCGTGCGTGTACACGTTGCCCGTTGCGACGATAATCGACGTGCCGATTCTCATTACGTGCAGCTGGGCGCGCACGTCCACGCACCTGCTTCGCGAGCACGAGGCGGCCGCATCGTACCGGCTGCGGATATAAAAGACCAGTTAGTTTACAGACAAGAGGGAAAATGGCGACCCATCGAGCTGAACTCCTCTTTCTGGGACGAGACCTTTGATTGCGCAGAGCGCGCGGCATCCGTTTTTCCTGACTTAGCGCTAGTGGGGCTGGACTTCGTCATCGATATGAAAGGCCTTCGACCAACAGCCATACCCATAGAGGCCAACCCCAGACCGGCCGGTTTTTGTCATGCACGTCGGACGAGCGACGAACGGGCGGGCGTCAGCGAAAGACTCTGGAACGACCTGCGAGCGAACGGGCGCGCCGCGTCTCATCTCACGTTGTGATAGGAAAAGACGATACGCTATGGACGACTATTTGAAACGCCTTGCCGAAGCGCAGGACCTCGACGAGGTAAATGCCTTAATAACCCGTCTGGTCCAAGAGGCGCGCGTCAGCAGCGCTCCTCGAGACCAGCGACGCTTGTTTATACGTCACCTCGTGCTCAACAAAGCGCTTTTGCGCGACCTGCAAACCCACGCAGCCATTGACCATCTGTTTGTAGCTCTAACGCCAGAGATGTGGACCGAGCTCTTTTCAGACGCAGTTGAGCGCGAGCTGCCCAAAGTGCTCGTAGACGTTGTAAACGAGCAAGCCGACGTCGATCATCGCCAGATTCTGCGCCTCGTTCCCGACAACAACCCCAAAGTTCTCTTTGCCATAATCAAGTCATTGAGCACGCACATAGACAAACAAAAAGGGTCGGCATGCCGCTTGGGCGGCATGCGCACGGCGCGCATCATGGCAGACTTGTACAACCTAATGGCCAAAGATACCAGAGCGTGGAAACGACGTTCGCCCCCATCCTGCCGCATCGACGGAGATCGCATCGCCAAGCTTAAGGAAGACAAAGTTCTTGATCAGCTAGTTGAGGCCTACGAGACGCGCATCAACCAACTCCAGCGCATAGACCTGCGCCGTAGCCTCGCGGATTTGGGCGAAGAGCGCAACGCGGCTCCGCGCATGGCAGAAAGCGATTTCAACCGCACTTTCCTAGTCGAATCGCCCCTGCGCATTGGCATCTCTAGCGCCAACGCTTCCGACAACCACATGCGTAGCAAAGAACAAGGGGGAAAAACCCTCAATCTTGGCATTGACCTACAGATGGAAGGAGAAGAGCACACCTCTCCTCCCCTCACAGTTACCGCGCGACGCCTGGCCGAGCCCAAACTCATACTGCGCTCACTGTCGATGGATTTTAAGGCAGACTTCGAAGCAAGCAGCAAGGGTGACGAGGAGACGCAAAGCAAACTTTTTTTCGCCTATCGCCGCGGAGGCGACGAAGCCCTGCGTTTAGTGAAGCAGGCGCTCGTGCACGTGGGCATTGTCCGCGACCATTCGGATGCGATCATCAGCGACATCGCAGCGTTCACCGGCGGAGGCGGTCTCGAGTTAGTAACGAGTAGCAAAGTGCAGCAGGGCTCGGGCCTCGGAACAAGCAGTATTTTAGCCGCATCCGTGCTCAAAATACTGTACAGACTTTCCAATCACTCCTACGGCAACGTGGAGAGCGAATACCCCGGCCTTTATGATCAAAGTGTTTTACTCGAACAGAGCTTCGGCCTCAACAGCGGATGGCAAGACGCACGCGGTGCATGCGGAGGCCCTTCGGCGATCAAGAATTTCTACGCGCCTCCGACGGATGGCCTGCCCGCACCGGAGCGCCAGTTTCTCAGCGGGATCGACGAATCTCTATTCGCAAAACGCGTCGTCCTATTTGACACGGGCATCTCGCGCGCGGCTACCCGCGGTCTCAACGAAGTACTCGACGTCTACCTGACACGCGACCCTCATCGCTATATAGCCATACGGGAATCGTTGGATATCCACGACCGCATGGTTCAGGCCCTGCAGCAGGGATCGTACGACCAATTGGGCGACCTATCGGCACGCTATTGGCAGCTCCGCTGCATCCTCGATCCGGGGGCAACCAGCAAAGCGCTGCAGCACTTATTTGAGCATCCCTCCTTAACCAACTTGAGTGAAGGGGGCCTCTTAACGGGCGCTGCAGGGGGTGGATTTGCGCTTTTAATTGCGCGAGAGGGACGAGAAGACGAGCTACGGAAAGGACTCACAGCCCTCCGCAATATGGCCCCTTATGCCAAGAGCAGCGTAGTATCTTACAGCCTTAACCGGACAGGCATATCGCTGAGCGAGCGCCCGTAACTAAGTAAGGTGATAGAGTATGGCTAAGCACAATCCACAAGCGCTAATTGACGGATACAATCTGATCAAGTGCGTGCCGCTGTATAGCGAGTCGCTCCATCGGAGTCTGGCCGCGGCACGCGCCCATATCGAAGAGGCGCTCGCAAGCTATGCGCGCAAGACGGGCACGGATGTTACCATCTTTTACGACGGGGATCCCGATGTCAACCATCCGGATTACCAGAAACGAGACAACATAGATATATTTTTTTCCCGTCGTCCACAAAAAGCTGACGATCTGATCATGGAACGCGTCGCACAAAAGCACGGCGCTCGCTGGCTGCGCGTAGTCACCTCAGATCGCGAGATCCAGCGGTGCGCTTCGCGTAACAAAATCGCTTTTATCGATTCGCCGACGTTTGCAGAAGAACTGGAAAATCCGCGGCAGCGCATAGTCCGCGACCGTCAACAAGATCCGGGATCTGATCCACACTGGCGACCCGATAGAGAGGAAGTAGAGGCATTCTCGGCAGTATTTGAACAAACTACTCAGCGCAAGGAAGCCGCCCATCTCGCGCAGCGCCAACCGCGCGAGACAGATCCAAACCTAACGCTCGACAAGGGAGAGGTAGATGAGTGGGAACATCTTTTTAAACGGAAAAAGTCAGAGTAGGCAAGGATAAAAAGGAGTCGTATTATGTTGATGCAAGACAAATTCGCTTTTGTTTCTGGCGTGGCCAACCACCGCAGCATTGCCTGGGGAATTGCCCGTTCACTTGATGCACACGGTGCTCACTTAGCGCTGAGCTATTTCAGCGATCGCGAAAAAAATAGCATCGGAAAATTGGCAGGTGAACTCTCGCAGACGCCACTGATCGTTCCCTGCCAAGCAACAGACGACAATTCAGTTACGGCAGCTTTTGACAAAGTCAGAACCGAATTTGGCCGATTGGACTCAGCTGTTCACTCTATCGCCTTTGCCCGACAAGAAGACTTGAAAGACGGACACTTTCTGGGCATAGAGCAGGATCATTACCAACTGGCTCTGTCGGCAAGCGCCTACTCACTCAACTCCATGAGCCGCGGCGCCGTTCCGCTCATGGATGAGGGTGGCAGCATCGTCGCCATGACTTATCTGGGCAGCATTCGTGCTATACCGCGCTACAACGTGATGGGCGTAGCCAAAGCAGCGCTCGAATCAGGCGTGCGCTATCTGGCTCGCGAACTGGGCGATCGTAACATCCGCGTGAATGGGCTTTCGGCAGGCCCCGTTAAAACCCTTGCAGCCCGCGGAATTGGCCAGTTTAACATCATGCTACAAACTCACGCTGAACGTGCGGCGCTCAAGCGCAACGTAACCGTAGAAGAAGTCGGTAACAGCGCGCTCTTTCTATGCAGCGACCTCAGCTCGGGCATCACCGGCGAGATTGTCTACGTCGATGCCGGCTATCGCTTCATGGGCATGTGATTGAACACCGTTCTAATCAGGTTGCCCCTACGATGGAGAGGGCAGGATCATCTGGTCTAACATAGGCAGGCTATAGCGCCCTACGGCCGTTCCAGCCAACCGCTGCGCGCGTAAATGCACGCGCAAAAAAGCCGCTTCTTGTGGTGTATCTACGTCGTACCAAACGGGCAGCAAGCCGAGCGATTGGTCACCGATCGCCGCTAGCGTCTGTTCGAGCACGTCGCCCGTGCTCCAAGCGATATCCGACATGGGACAGCGCGCGTCTCGCCGTAGGCCAATGAGATAGTAGCCGCCGTCGGTGCTAGGTCCTAATACCAGGGGATGCTTCACGAGCATTTCAAATGCGCGGTTGACGTATTCAACGGGCACGTCGGGACTATCAGATCCCAGCAGCACCACGCGTTCAGCACCGCGTCCCAAAGCGCCCTCAATCGAGTTGTGCATCCGCTCTCCCAGCGTGCCGTCGCACTGGGCTAAGTAAGTGAACGAACCCACTTCGCACAGAATATCACGCAGAAATTCCTCAGCTCCCATAGGAGTATAGGCGATTACCTTTTCCTCGGCCTGCACGGCTGATATCACGGTCGCCGTATCAAGCAAAAATGCGCGGTATAAACACGCGGCCTCAGAAGGAGTGCAGGCCGATTCAAGCCGCGTTTTTACTTTTCCGGCCTCTGGTTTTTTGGCTAACAGCGCTACACAGCGTCTCAAGAAACCCTCCTATTGTTCGCAACGTCATTAGGTTTTATTTTATCAGACCTCAAAAACAGAATCGCAACCATACATTTATTCAATTTTTAATCCACGAAAAAGGGGAACCTTATGGCCCAGGTCAACATCATTCGCCACAATCCAATTGCCATCTTTTCCAACCCAACTGAGGTCATCACACGCGACGATAACGGCGACGTCGTGCGCCTCATAGAGCCTTCGGGTAACGTCGGCACCCAGTATGCCAACGACGTTGGGTCAGAATGGTTTGGTACGATTGAAAACCTGAATAAGGGCCTGGAAATCTGCGGCGTGCACTGGTCCGACGTATACAAGACCGACGTGCTGTGGACTACGCCTTCGGCCGATCGCGACGAATGCGACCAACGTAAAAACGATTTCAACAAAATATACGGCGCATTGATCAACGCCGTCACGGGCGGACCGCTGCGCTCCAATCGCATGGCTCGCTTCACGCACGGGGAAGGATTTCCCGATCCTGCAGCACTTTTTGAAGTTCAAATCAAGGCGATCAAAGGTGAAAATGTCACCATCGGAGGCGGCAAGGTCGACTACGGCACGTGGGTAGACCACCAGCCGTCGGGTGCATCCGTGCTGCACAAAAAAGGCGACCAGATGATCACGACGCTGGGCGACGATTTGGTCGAGGAAATGAACTTTATCCTCGAGGAGCAGTATGCCAAGCCCTTTGCCGAACAGGGTGTCGACTTCCGCAAGCAGACCGTGTTTATGGAAATCCTCGTCGCCGTTGACGACGATCCGAGCAAAACGTGGGAACGTATCGAAACCACCCGCAAGGCTTTTGTCAACTACTTTGGCGACGACCTCCCAGCCGGTTTGATCTACCCCGTTTCGCGCATTCCCAACCTCGATAGCATTATTGAACCGCAGCCGCGAGTCGTGTCTGGCGAAGTTGAGATTATTCGCTCGGGTCAAGTTGAAGACGGCTTCAGCACATGGAACGCCATCAGCCATCACGGCGTGCGTGAAGTCATGGTCAGCGCCGTGGCTGGCGACGATGCCGGCGCGCAGCTGAGCACGATCGACGCCCGCGTGAAAGAAGCGGGCGGTCATGGCTTAAAAGAAAACGGCATTTTCAACAATGCCTATATTGGCGCCGGCTCCGATTCGGCTGCAAACCGCGCGGGCATCGGCACGTTCAACGAATCCTTCAGCGCCTATTACGAAGGCTGCGCTCCAGCCGGCCGCACGGCTCAGTTTGTCGGAGGTATTCAGCGCGAAGATGCGGTCTCTGGCATCTCTAACCGATCGATCTTTGCCGAATAAGGAGCTATTATCTTGCTGAGTTCAGAAAAGATCGTCCAGGCATTCGAAAAAGAAGGCATCACGCACGTAGTCGGCGTGCCCGATAACGGTTCGCGCGCGCTCTTTGAGCGCCTGTGGGCCCACCCGAACATAGAAGTGATTCTCACCAGCCGCGAAGGCGAGGCCTTTGGCCTCGCCTCCGGCCTATACTTAGGGGGCGCAACACCACTTGTATTGATTCAAAATACCGGTTTTTTCGAAGCTGGTGACGCGTTTCGCGGCACGGCGTATAACATGGGCTTACCCATCGTTATGCTCGTGGGCTATCGCGGATACAAGACGATGGAACCGGATGCCCTGCGGGTGGATACGGCAGCCACGTTTTTCGAGCCCACGCTCAACGCATGGCAGATTCCCTATACTGCTATGCACGAAGACGGCGATATCAAACAGATTCCCGCCGCTTTTACCAAGGCCCGAGAAACCTCTCTACCAACCGCAGTGCTCATTGTTCCGGAGACCGTCTGATATGCTCGACAAATACAATTGCCTACAAAAAATAGCGGCTAAGCGCACGGACGAAATCGTCGTTACCACCATGAGCGTAGCCATGCCCTGGGCCGAACTATCCGACGGCCCGCTCGATTTCGCCCACGTCGAAAGCGCTATGGGCCATGCCGCAGATTTTGCCCACGGCCTAGCTATCGCTCAGCCGGATCGACGCGTTTTTGTCATTAACGGCGACGGTTCGACGCTGATGTGCCTGGGCACCTTAGTGACGCTTGCCCAGCGACCTGCACCCAATTTAACAATGATCATAACGGAAAACGGCACATACGAAGTGACGGGCAATCAGCCCGTGCCAGGCGCCGACCAGATCGACTACGAGCAGATTTGCCGCGGTGCCGGCATAGAGCACGTCTTTACTATAACCAGTGAGGCCGAATTTGATGCCCATTTAGATCGCCATTTTACCGGCGAAGGGCCGCAGGTCTTCATATGGAAAATAGAAAAGGCTACCGAACCCGTCCCCAAGCCCAAGCGCCCTATTCGCGAGCGAGCGCATCGCCTGCGCGAAGCGCTGACCCAATAGAGAGTTAACATACGAGGAGACGTGTAATGCAACTGCCCCGCATGGCCAAAATGCGCCAGCGTTTTGCCACCACAGCACTAGAAGATGTAGGACAAAGCGTTCGTCAAACGCTGGCCGAAGCCCATTTTGCCAACACAATAAAGCCCGGTCAGCGCATTGCGGTATCTTCTGGCAGTCGCGGCATTGCCAACATTCCCCTTATTACCCGCACAGTCGTCGACTGTGTAAAAGAAGCAGGTGGGGAGCCATTTTTGCTACCCGCTATGGGCAGCCACGGCGGCGCCAACCCCGAGGGTCAAAAAGAGGTTTTAGCCAGTTACGGCATTTCACCCGAGAGCATGGGCTGCCCGGTTGAAGCAACCATGGACGTGGTTGAAGTTGGGCGGATAGCAGACGACACGCCCGTTCTGCTCAACCGCTTAGCGTGGGAGGCGGACGGCGTGGTTCTGATCAATCGCATCAAGCCGCACACCTCGTTCAGAGGACCGTTCGAGAGCGGCCTGATGAAGATGATGACCATCGGTCTGGGAAGTCACAGAGGCGCCACCATTGCCCATGCTCGAGGGGCGGAAGGTCTCGCCCGGCTCATCCCGGCATGGGGTGCTGAAATTCTAGACAAAGCACCGATTTGCATGGGACTAGCCATAGTAGAAAACGCCTATGAGGAAACGCTACGCGTAGAGGCTCTCCGCCCAGAGCAGTTTACTAGCCGAGAACCTCATTTGCTAGAGGAGGCGCGCGCGGCCATGCCGCGCATTATGGTCCAGGGCATTGATCTCCTCATCGTCGAAGAAATGGGTAAGAATATATCGGGAACGGGTATGGACACCAACGTCGTGGGCCGCATGTTACTACCCGGCGTCAAGGAACCGGACACGCCGGGCGTTGCGCGCATCGTGGCGCTTTCACTCACAGAGGAAAGCCACGGCAATGCCAACGGCGTTGGGCTGGTCGATATTATTACTCAGCGACTCTACGACTCGATTGACGTTAAGGCGACCTATGCAAACGTATTTACCACGACATTTCTCAATCGAGCCAATATACCCGTAACCATGGAGAGCGACCGCGCAGCAATAGAAGCAGCGCTCGACGTACAGCGATTGGAGCACACAGAGCACGCACGCGTTGTCCGCATCAAGAATACGTTAGATATCGGACAAATTGAAATCTCAGAGGCACTTCTGCGCGAATTTGCCGATCACCCCGATATAGATCAAACAGGTGAACTATCCGCGATACGTTTTGACGAGGCTGGCCGACTGCTCTAAGGGTGAGCTGAACCCAAGAGGACATTTATATGACAATCCCGCAACTCACATATCAATGCAGAATTTTCGTTTCTTAAAGCTCTTTGCGATAACGCTGTGAGGGAATGTTGAGCTGATCTCTGTATTTGGCTATCGTGCGCCGTGCGATTTTTAAGCCATCTCTACCCAACCGATCGGCAATTTCCTGATCAGATAGCGGCTTGGCCTTGTCTTCGTCGGCAACCATGCGTGCGATTTTATCTTTGACCGAACGCGCAGAAACATCCTCTCCGTCATCTGTACTAACGCGACTGTCGAAAAAATACTTTAGTTCAAACACGCCGTGCGGCGTCTGCATATATTTGCCGTTGCTGACTCGGCTAATTGTCGATACGTGCATCTCAACCGCATCGGCTACGTCCTGCAGCACCATGGGACGCAGGTGAGAAGAGCCGTGCTCAAAGAAATCCATCTGCGCACGCACCAGGTAGTTTGCCACCTTGAGCATCGTCATACGACGCTGCTGTATCGCATTAATCAACCATTTTGCATCGTTGAGTTTCTTAGAAACGTAGGTCTTGACCTCGTCCGGTCCCTTCTTCGGTTTGGACTCCTTGAGTAAGTCGGCATACTGCGGATTGATGCGCAGGGCGGGCAGCGTACCGTCTGCCAATGCCACAACCCAATCTTCCCCCTCTTTTTCAACGATCAAATCAGGCGTCACATATGACACTTCAGTATCGAGCGTCAGCAGTCCGTTGTAGTCGCTGCTGCTAGATGAGCCAGGATAGGGCTGCAAATTCTCAATTACCTCTAGCCCTTCTTTGAGCAAGTCGTTGGATATGCCCAGCGCACGCGTTATCCGCGTAAGGCGACGTTTGGTCAAATCTTCCATGTGATCGCGCACTATTTCCAGCGCAAGTTCTGCGAGCGGTAGGTCACTCAGCATCAGCTGAATCATCAGCGACTCACGCAAATCGCGCGCAGCAATACCCGGCGGTTCAAAGGTCTGGATGGTCCGCAGAACCTGTTCGACCGCTTCCACCTCGACATCAAGGTCGCCCGCAATTTCCTCGACTGAGCAACACAAATAACCGCGATCGTCTAAGTTGCCGATGATGTATTCGCCGATCTCGCGCAGTTCGATAGACAGACCACCCAGCGCTAGTTGCTCCTGGAGCCGCTCAACCAGCGGAGGAATGGTGGTAATGCGGTTTTCCTGCGGCTCGCGGTCAACCTCCCAATTAGGATCGTATTCCGTGCGCTCACTGTTGTAGGAACTCGTATCAAATTGATCGTCCAGGAGAGCATCCCAGTCAACTTCTTCGCTCTCCTGCGGTAGCTCTTGCTCTTCTCCAAGAGCTTCGACCTCTTCAGCCGGCTCTTCAGCCTCTTCGCGCTGTTCCAACGTCTCTTCGAGCAGCGGATTAAGCTCGAGCTGCTGCTTGATCTCCAATTCCAATTCCAGCGTTGACATCTGCAACAGCTGCAGCGACTGGATCAACTGTGGAGCCATCTTCTGTTGAAGACTGACATTTTGCGCAATGCGAAGCATAAAGGGTCTTATCTAAATATTTTTACAGGAATTTATGCAATTGGTTCGATAATTGCTTCAAAGAGAGTATACTACCAAAGAGGAAAATGTGTCAAGCGATAGCATGAACCGCATAGACTTAGCGGTCCATGCGGAAACGCTCGCCCAAATAAATGCGCCGAACCTGCTCATCACTCGTCAGTTTACCTGCCGTCCCCGCGGTCAATATTCGTCCAT
>CEUU01017115.1_pt1 | contig 12093 bp, 10 predicted proteins | sample 531321 | NCBI WGS metagenome assembly CEUU01 (sample SAMEA2622658, study PRJEB7988) | marine metagenome | isolation source: saline water (ENVO:00002010), including
GTTTTATCTAAACCTAGTGGGATTTCTGACTGTCAAGATTCAAAGGATGCCTTACGCCTCGGTCCATTATGGGAGAGGATGTCAGAAATGTAATAATTGTTGGTTCTGGCCCTGCGGGATACACTGCAGGCCTATACACGGCTAGAGCCCTGCTGAATCCATTGATGTTCGCAGGTTACATGTCCGGGGGTCAACTAATGCTAACATCAGATGTTGAGAATTTCCCCGGATACCCCAAGGGAATAGGCGGGCCCGAAATGATGATCGATATGAGAGAGCAAGCCGAAAGATTCGGTTTGGAGGTTCATGACAAGAACGTCGAAAGGGTCGATCTTTCCGATCGGCCCTTTCGAGTCTGGGTCGAAGGAGAGGAGTTCAGGGCTCATTCACTGATTATTTGCACGGGTGCGGAAGCAATTTGGCTAGGAGCAGAGGGTGAGGAGGAGCAGAAAGGACGTGGGATTTCCACATGTGCCACATGTGATGGAGCTTTCTTCCGAGATGAGGAGATCATTGTTGTTGGAGGAGGAGATTCAGCGATGGAAGAGGCTACTTTCCTGACTAGGTTTGCGAGTAAGGTTACTGTCATCCACCGGAGAGATGTTTTCAAGGCTTCAAAGGTCATGTATGAAAGAGCAGAGAAGCATCCTAAAATAGAAATCAAGACATTTAGGCAAGTGAAAAAATGGATTGCAGGCGAACGAGGTCTTACTGGAGCGTTACTGGAGGATCCACGAGATGGATCGGAGGAGGAGATTAGTTGCGCTGGTGCATTCATCGCCATAGGTCACAAACCAATTACTGAATTCCTTGAAGAACAGATTGAGACTGACTCCGAGGGATACATAGTCCACAAGGAGAATACAATGACTGAGGTTCCTGGAGTTTTTGCTGCAGGGGATGTCGTCGACAAGAGGTATCGTCAAGCAATTACAGCTGCTGGCATGGGGTGTCAAGCTGCGATTGATGCAGAAAAATGGTTGGAAGAGCAGAATTGAGGACCGAAGGTACCTTGATTGGACTCCCATTCACGATGACAATGTCGCGCCATCTCAGTCCGGAGCAGAGAGAGAGATATGCCCGGCACCTGGTCCTTCCGGATGTTGGTTCTGAGGGACAGGAGAAATTGCTGAAATCATCAGTTCTCGTTGTAGGAGCAGGGGGTCTCGGATCTCCAGCATTGATGTATTTGGCCGCTGCTGGAGTGGGCAGAATCGGGATTGTTGACAATGATAATGTAAGTTCATCGAATTTGCAGAGGCAGATAATTCACAGTACTTCTTCTATCGGGAGTGCGAAAGTTAAGTCTGCATCGTATCGGATCTCTGAATTAAATCCAGATGTACTAATAGAGGAAATTGAAGAGAAACTAACTAGTGAAAATTCGATTCAGATAATTTCCAAATATGACGTAGTCATTGATGGTACAGATAATTTCGAGTCACGATATCTGATTGGTGACTCATGTGAGATTCTGGGTAAACCGTGGATTTTTGGTAGTATTCACAGATTTGAGGGGCAGGTTTCATCATTTAATTTCAAAGACGGCCCCAACTACCGGGATTTGTTTCCATCGCCTCCACCACCAGAATTAGCGCCTAATTGCTCGGAGGCAGGAGTTCTCGGAATTCTCCCCGGAATTGTCGGAACCATCCAAGCTACCGAGGCAATCAAAATCATTCTTGGTATTGGAAACTGTCTGTCAGGAGAGTTGCTAGTAATCGATGCCTTGACCATGGATTTCAGGAAACTTGAGTTTTCCTTGAACACCGAGCGAGAAAAGGTAACATCTCTCCCAAAAAAGCAAGAGAAGGGGTTTTCTGAGATAACTGCTAAGGAATTCGCCGAAAGAAGAAATAATGGTTGGACCCCATTCCTCCTAGATGTTAGAAGGTCCCACGAAGAACAAATCTCGTCAATTGGGGGCACTGATTCTAGAATAATGCATCTAGAAATACCTTCCAGATTGGAAGAGTTGCCCTCGCAAGGCGATATTGTAGTCTATTGTCGAAGTGGACAGAGGTCTGATGCCGTAGCCAGGTTCATCGTGGATTCCGGATTGTGCGGCGGCATAATCTACAACCTATTGGGAGGGATTAACGCCTGGTCGGATGAGGTAGATTCTACCGTAGTCAAATATTAATGTGGTATATATTATCACAGTATCCCTTTTTATTATGGTAATTATAGATAAATATGTTTTATTTTATTTTTTTTCAATATATGTGGTAAAAATATATACAGTATCCTTTTTAATAATGGTAATAATTCAATTTATAATAATCTAAAACCACATAATATCACTAATTGTGGTAAAGTTTGAAAATCCAGGCCAATATTGTTGTACTAGGCTCATTCGTAACTCAAAACAATATGGCGAGGAGAGGAGTTTGGAAGTGTCCAGAATGCCAACTTCACCAAACCTGGAAGACTAGGTCACACAAGTCAAACAAATTGGATCGTAAGTGTACGGGATGCGGAAAAAGGGTTCGAACGACCCTCGATAGGTCTGCCTCAGGGAAGGGCAGACTACGAAACGTCGAAATTTGGGAAAGGAATCATGGGGATTGGGCAGCTCTAGAAGAAGAGGCTCGGAGAAGGAATGAGGGGGCTATTGGAGATTCCATCGCAGCCGTTAATGAAGATGAAAATGAGGAACTGCGGTCTAATATACCGAAAATTTGGGGCATAGGGTGGATTCCTGAAAATGCATTGACTTTTCCATCAAAGCTGAAGTCAAAAAGAGCCAAGAAAAGTTTGCTAGAATTTGTAGCTGAGAGACACGATGGACATCTAAATTCTGTTTCAGAATGTTGGGATTCAATGAAATGTAAAGAGAGAATGACGGGGGAAGAGTTTCATGAATTCTCTCAGGGATTCATTAGAGTTGTCGAGGAAAGATATCTGGAAAGGACGTTAGAGCCCGATCTATCTGGGCTTGTGAAATCAGAAATCATACCGATGAGGCAGGGTGAAGTATTCCTAAAGAGGAGATTGGACAGACTACTAATTGATCTGACACTTTGCTTGAGAAGAATTGCACATTATGCTTCGATTACTGTGGAAAATAGAATCGAATGGCAGAGGCGAATGATTCAGACTAGATTAGTGGATGAGGAGTTGAAGGACCTCTTTACGAATGGTTTGCCCACCCCAGATGGAGGTAGTTTTGGTGGAAAGGGTTTCAGATCAACCTGGCAGGAAGGAGTAGTGGCTTGTGCAACAGCTATGACGCGTGCAGTTGATCTGCCGGAAGAAAACCGTCACAACGCAGACATTGTAGCCCCAATGATCAGAGATATGGGCCTGGCACTTGCAATGGGACAGACCCCGATCGAGGTCTTTTCTGCCCAAATGGGAAAGGCAGAGTCCTACATGGACGGTGGAATTCAAGGAAGCGGCGGTAGAGACCTGCATATTGGGAACTGGGAGAAAGGGATCCTGCCTCCTACCGCACCATTGCCTATTGCAAGTGCAACGACTACGGGAGTGGCACTGGCTGCAAGTAGGCTGGGAGTTAGTAGATTTCACTTAGCCCCTGTAGGAGAGGGTTGTAGCAGTAGCGGAGAGTTCTGGGAGGCAATGAATTTCGCTGGAGTTCGTGGTTTGCCAATTTGCTTCATGATTCAGAATAATCAGATAGCACTTGATACAATCAATTCTGCTCAATCAGGAGCAGAGACATTCGGTGACAAGGGGCATGCAATGGGAATCCCCGCCTGGACTATTGATGGATCTGATCCAGCGCTATTCTACGCATCTACTGCAGTTGCCAAGGAGTTCGCCAAGGATGGATGCGGAGCAACGCTGATCCACGTGGAAACAATGAGAGGTTGTGGGCACGCTCATCACCATGATGACTTGTATCTTGGAGCATCAAGCGGCAACCCCCCAGGTTATGTTGACAGGGAGTTACTGCGATACTGGTCCGAGAAAGATCCGCTCCCAAACCATAGGGAGTTATTGATAAAACTCGGGGTGGGAGAACAAAAACTCAACCGCATTCAGATGGAAGAAGAAGGCAAAGTGGAGTTAGCCAGGAGAGAATTGGAAAAAATGGAGTGGCCGGAGGGAAATTCGGTTGTCAAAGGAGTTACATCAATCTCGGACGCACCGAGTCACGAGAGGCAACTACGGAGGATTGACGGGTCAGGAACTGTTTCGAGTACCAGTATATATTCTGGGGGCCTCTCAATAGAGTTCTCCGATGCCCCCAATTCTTGGAGTTACAGTAGAGCAATTCAGAATGGTATGGCAGCACTTGCAGACCAATTCGGCGATCAAATGGTGTTCATGGGCGAGGATATGGAAGTAGCAGGTGCATTCGGAATGAATTTGGGACTCAAGGCTAAGGGTCACCAATCAAAACTTCTCGATATGCCATTATCCGAGGCCATAATTATCCACTCAGCGACAGGTGCAGCCCTGGGAGGGATGAGGCCACTTGCAGAGATACAGTTCGGGGGGTTTGCAGCACTAGCAATGAACCCTCTAGTCAACAATGCGGCCCAATTGAGATGGAGATGGGGCGCAGAGGTACCTATGACAGTGCGAATTCCCCTAGGAGCGAAGACTAGGAGTGGGCCATTTCACGCTAACATGATTGAATCATGGCTTACAAATGATCCTGGATTGATCATCGTGACTCCAAGTAATCCGCAGGATGCTTATGACCTGCTTATTGAGTCACACCATCTGCCAGATCCTGTTGTCTATCTCGAGCATATTGGGCTGTACGGACTTAGAGGGGGCATAACTGGCTGGGGCAAATCTATCAATCAAATAGTTGATACAGAGGCTGTAATGAATAGGCTAGAAAATGGAGATAGTTCAATTGGCAAGGCAAGAATAGTCAGGGGAGGCGCTGATCTCACAATTGTCACCTGGGGTGCCATGGTACATGTTGCTCTTGATGCAGCAGAGAATGTGTCGAATAGGGGGATTGAAGTCGAAGTTGTGGATTTGAGAACTCTCTTTCCCTTAGACTCCGGGACATGTATCAACTCGGTTCTCAAGACTGGCAGACTGATCGTTCTGCAAGAGTCCCAGTGGACTGGTGGTTTTGGCCATACAGTCTCGAGCAGAATTATCGAAGAGTCGTTCTGGAGGTTGGAAACCCCCCCCGTAGTTATAGGAGCATTGGATACTCCTGTCCCTTTCTCACCAACACTTGAGGACCACACTATACCAAGTGTCGAGGTGGTTTCCAGGCATATCGAGAGAGCATGTCCAAAATGAAATCTAACAAAATGTCTGGAAAAGAGTAAATTGTGAAATGTCTCGGGACTAGAATATGGATGGGACCGTTGTTGACGTTGCTTTCGTCCTGATCGGTTTTGCTTTGCTAATGTTCGGAGGGGAGGCTCTTGTTCAAGGAGCTACTAGGATATCCCAGATACTAAGCATATCCCCCCTTGTAGTGGGATTCACAGTCGTAGCAATTGGAACATCACTACCCGAACTGGCTGTTGCGATTGAGGCTATAGATAGCGGGGTACCAAACATTGCAGTTGGAGGAGTCCTAGGTTCTAACGTCGCAAACGTGATGTTGGTCTTGGGAGCGGCAGCCGTCTTAGGGGCAAAATCTGACGTAGAAAAAGGGGTAAACAGGGATGCGATGGCAGTAGTGGTAGCCACTCTATTCATGGCAATATTCGTTTATTTTGGAGAAGTTCCCCTTCTGGGTGGCGTAGTAATGTTGACATGTCTGATAGTTTACTACTACTACACCTACACAGTTGCAATATCGGCGGAAGATGAGTATGAGTTCGAAGACTCGTGGCTACCAAACAAAATGTCACTTGCTATCCCTTTCTGTGTCATTGGTGGTGGGATGATATGGTATGGTGCTGAATTACTTGTAATTGGATCAACTGGTATTGCTGAGACCTTCGGGGTCTCGGAGGCCGTTATTGGTCTGACCGTGGTAGCACTGGGGACCTCGTTGCCTGAACTTGCTGTTACGCTAGTAGCTGGGATAAGGGGGCAAGGAGGGGTTGCCGTAGGTAACGTACTAGGTTCCAATGTTATGAACATCATGGGGATAATTGGGATAGCGAGTATTGTTGGGAGTGGGATTACTGTCGATGTAGAGTTTCAGAGAGACATTTTAGTGGTAATGGCAACATCGGGATTCGTAGTATGGATGCTCATATCTGGAAAGGAATTCACCAAAAATATTGGAACTATGATGATCACAACTTACCTATTCTACATGATCTATCTCGGTGGTTTCCTAGACGGATTATTTTAGCGAGATATGCTAATGAGTTTAAGGAGCGATAGTGTGGAGTGCATCATTCTTGCGGCTGGTTCAAGCAGTAGGCTCGGCATGGATAAGGCATTAGTTGATGTCGGCTCTCAGACACTTATCAGTTGGATTTCAAGAAGATTATCGAGTCGTGTGGCAAATATCACCATAGTTGCAAATGAGTCAAATTTTGCGGGAATTTCCAAAATTATGAGTGGTGTTAATGTAATCCTAAACCATAATCCTCATGAAGGTAGGACTGGTTCTCTAAAAGTGGGGATTGACAGTATTGATTCCTCGGGGTTAAAGGATTACAGATTGCTTGTTGTTCCAGTAGATCGACCAGGATTCTCAGATTCAACTCTGGATCGTCTAATCTGTTCAGAAGAGACCTCCTGTCCTATGAAGGAAGGCAGGGGAGGGCACCCTCTAGTGCTGGCTTTCGAAGATGTCGACAAGGTAAGGAAAAGTTCAGCAAATTTACCATTGAGAGAAGTAATCGAGGCAAGTAGATTCGAGGTTTTAGACAGATTTCTAGAACTGAACATAGATACCCCAGAGGATATAATTAATCTTCAAGAGAAACTACAATTGGTTAATGAATAGAATAGGGATTACTCATTTCTAAACCTGGGTTCTGAACTAATTGAGTTTGATGAGTCCTATTTCAAAATCGGGAAAATGGAGTATCTCATTCCTCCATGTTTAGATGTCAAATGATTTATACAAACTTGGAGTGGAATGTGTAATGCCAACCTCTGCTGAAGTAATCGAGGTGGTAGTTGTGAGTATGCGAGATGCCTTTCTAGCCGTGACCGTATTTGTTGCTTCGATGGTTCTGCTGTTCAGTTGGTTACAGTACATTACCGCTGGAAGGTTTGTAGACGTGATTCGAACGAAAAGGCGATGGCAGCCTCTGATTGGTGCCATTATGGGCATCACTCCTGGTTGTGGCGGAGCCATTGTAATAATGCCAATGTACACTAGGGGTTTCGTCAGCTATGGAACCGTAATAGCCACTCTGATCGCAACCCTCGGGGATGCTGCGTTCGTCTTGATTGGTGCTGCTCTCACTGACCCCTCTTTCGTGGCCCCCGCAGTTGCGGTACATGTCATCTCCTTCTTGACAGGAGTTACATGGGGCTACCTAATAGATGGAATGAGTATCACTCCACAGAGCCCTTTGGGCGGATTATTACATAGATCAGAGTCGACGAATGGACAGGAAATTATCAAATTAGGGGATTCGGAAGATACGCAAACAGTCTTTGATGATCTTGGAAGAGAAGAAGAAAGCGGCCCGGGTTATTTCCTTCTTCACCAAGGTTACACCTTGTGGTGGATAGTTACCTCAATTGGATTGGTATTCGCAGTAATGTTACTTTTTTGGAGCTCTCAAGACCCTGATTTTGAGCTTTCGATAGAATATAATCCATTTACGTTGGATGGTTTCATAACTTGGATAGGTTTGATAGGTACAACTTTGTCAATAATACTGTACCTGTCTCAGAAAACCTGGATTCGTGACGACACAGAAGCTTCTATTGGGGACAAACTCTATTCGATGAGAGAGACATTAATACACTCTGCAAGTGAAACTGCATTTGTCACGTTCTGGGTCATGGCTGCTTACCTGATTTTCGAGTTCACCATGTTATTCTCGGGGACCAACGAAGCAGACTTAGCTAAGTATGGTGATGGGATTTTTGCGGTTGTAGTCGCTTCTTTCATTGGATTAGTACCCGGTTGCGGACCTCAGATTATTGCCATTACCGCCTACACAAAGGATCTGATTTCATTCCCGGCTTTGGCTGCGAATGCGATTAGCCAAGACGGAGATGCTCTTTTTCCACTTTTGGTTAGACACAGGCTAGCTAGCCTCTGGGCAACGCTACACACAACTATTCCTGCCCTAATTTTGGGAATAGGGCTTATGATTCTGGACGTATCTTTCTAATTCCGAGGGACACTCAGACGTATCTGAACATCCACACAACTCCAAAGGTCGGTACCCCGACGGATACCTGTGACCGTCGCAGTCCTAAACTGGGCCATCGAAAAAGTAGAAGCTGGAGAAAGAGTCGCCATTGCATCGGTGATCCGGGCCAGTGGGAGCGTTCCTGGGAAACCAGGAGCAAGGCTTGCGATCAGCTCCTCGGGTGAAAAGTTCGGAACTATCGGTGGAGCAGGGTTGGAATTAACGGTTGAAAAGGAGCTTCAAGAAATTCTGTTCCGGGATTTGTCTGACCTAAGAAAAAAAGGAGGAAAGGTTGAGGAATTCCTTCTAAATAGAGATGGCAAAGGAAAAGAGGCATCTGCCCTCGACAGTCTATGCGGGGGGCGGGTGACAGTAGCTATGGAAGTGATTAATCCACTGCCTCACATCTTGATTGCGGGCGGGGGGCACGTTGGTCTCTCGATTTCATGGGTGTGTGATTCTCTGGAATGGTCGTATAGCGTATTCGATATCAGAGAGGAATATTGTAACCAAAAGCGTTATCCGAACGCTGAGGCGACTTTCTGTTCATCTGTCGAGGATTTTCTCAAAAGCGAAAGTGAGGATTCTTTGGCTCGTTTTTCAGATATTCTATTGTTGAGTCATGATTGGTCGGTTGATGAAGAGATGCTGGTCGGATTACTACAATTATGCAGAACAGGAAGTAGGCCTCGGATTGGAGCTATCGGATCGAAGAAGAAATGGTCAGCTTTCGAGAAGAAGGCTGTTGAAAGTGGGGTGGAGAAGTGGCTGATAGACTCAGTAAGGTGCCCTATTGGCCTCGACATAGGGGCGGATACTCCGGAAGAAATTGCAATTGCGGTTTGCGCAGAAGTTCTATCTCTCGAAAGGAAGAACAGGGCTACCTAAGTATCAAATTGGTTGTTAAATTCCGGGTGCCATGAAGGTTCTGTCGGCCCTGACCTCCATACTGGTCATTTCTGCAAGCTTAGTCGGATGTATGGAAGAGAGTGAGGAGAAAGAAGACATCGCAGTAGTAGACGACTCTTTCGGGGCTTTCAGTGTCGTAGCTCCAATCGATACTGGGATTAACGTATACCATAATCACTTCTCAATGAACGAGTCTTACCCTCAATGGCTCCTCGATCAACTTGGAGTAAACAAGGTTTGTGAAATTAGCAAAAACGGAACTTGGGAAGAGCGTTACGAAGCGGATAGAGAAGATTGCTGGGACGTGATTAGTTCCGAAGACATTGTATGGTTCAAGGGTTCGAGAATAATTGGCACTACTCCCGATGATAATACGGATATACCAATCCTCGACGATCCTAGCGATGGGCATGGTACCGCAGTAACAGGTGCGGTTATTGACGCGAACCCGGAAGCGGTGATTTTCTTCGTCGAAGGTTTCAGTAATGCAGCTGTTCTTGCTGCTGCGAACCAACCTCTGGTGGATTTGATCACAACTAGCTTTGGACCCATACTTTCAGTGCCAGTCCCTGGAATTGAGGATGCCACCAAAGTCGCAGTTGTGGAAGAAAAGAAGATTCACACTGGTGCTGCGGATAACTCTCCTTCTCCTGCTATTCAAGACTCAACGGCCGGACCTCCATGGAGTATTGGGGTTTCGGGTTATGCTGAAGAGGATGACGATCAGAAAGAGACCATGAGCGGTTCTTACCCCGATATAGCTGCAGACTGGACTCAAATGCTTCCCAACCATGACGATATAGACGGTTATCATCAGACTTCAGGAACCTCGTTTGCAACGCCAAGGACCGCTGGACTGCTCTCCAAAGTACTCGTCTCTCTAAGATCGGAATTCGAGGATTTTTCCTCAGGTGCCGACCCGTTAGATAGGATGGGGCTAATGGTGAACGGATCGAATTTCACGCTCACCAACGATGACATCAGGGATGCTTTGAATCTCTCAGCATGGTATCCATCATTTTCCAGTTGGGACCCACTTTCGGGAACAACTCCAATTTCGCCTGTGGCGCCATGCACACAAGTGGGATGGGGAGTAGTGAACGAAAGCAATGTCCTCCCAATCATCGAGCACCTGAATGGGAGCAGTTCAATGTCCCAGAGGCCCTTCGATGTGGAACTCTGTATGGAGTCCAATCAAGAGATTAGGGAAGCATACTGGAACTAGGGTGTTCTCTAAATATCAAGAAGAGATTCCCATATCATGAGGAAGGTTCTCCTTAGGTGGAAGGTTTCCTCTCTTTCCGGGATAGATGAGATCGACAAACTGATGGAGATTTGTCACAGGATAGAGGTTCTTGGTCACCTTTCTACCGATAAGGGAGGAGTTACCCAACTGGTAGAATTGGGGATTAACAAAGGACGGTATCTATCTGAAATCTCGGATTTGGAGAGTTTTGATGTTATTGAAACGCATGAAGAGGATGAAAGCGGCGTGTTAGTTAGCATTCGTTGCACACACCCTCTAGCACTTTCTGCGTTGGAGTTGTCGAACATCTATGTCTACCCCCCATACGGAATCGATTCTAAGAGCGGTCTGGAGTTCAGAATCTTTGGGATTTCAAGCTCTATACGAAGTTTCTTGGAATTCGTCAGAGAAGTAATGCCACCAGACACAATTAGTGTACAGACAGTAAAGAACGGAACTTCAAAGGATCTCGATTTCCTAACTGAAAAGCAGAGAGAAGTGCTAGAACTAGCTGTGAACAGAGGATACTACGAAGATGGAGCGGAGGTAACATTGAAGCAACTCGCTGATGAGCTTGGAATAGCAAGAAGCACCACAGGAGAGCATCTGAAGAGGGCCGAATCTGAAGTTCTAAAAAGAGCCGTCAATGATTTCCAATAGACATCACGGGGAACCGAATGCTCAAAGGATGAGCTTGATTGGTCGTAGTGTGGTGCAGTTCCGGCTACCTATGCTACCCCCTTCCGATGGGGTTGAGTGGAACGCCAAAGTAAATGACGAAGAAGTAACCGTATTAATTGAGAGCAATGCGATTCTTCTTGACGTGCTAAGGGACCGTGTTGGGAGCCTGGGGACCAAGCGTGGATGCGATATGGGGACCTGTGGATGCTGTTCTGTATTAATCGACGGGGAGCCGAGGTTGTCTTGTCTTACTCTAGCTGTAGATACTGAGCAAGCCGATATCATAACAGTAGAAGGATTAGCTGATGGTCATCATCTGCATCCGATACAGCAGACATTCGCGGAGTGTGGGGGCAGTCAATGCGGGTTCTGCACACCCGGTTTCTTAGTGGTAATTTCGGCATTACTGTCCGAAAATAGCAAACCTAACGACCAAGATATAAAGCAAGCAATAGAGGGGAATCTATGTCGTTGTACTGGATTCCAGCAGATAGTTGACTCAGTCAAAGCGGCTTCGGATATCCTAGTCTCGGACCAAGCAGTGATCGACTCGACCCAATCAAAGAGTGACCCTCATCCAGGATTCGGGGGAGATTAGTATGTCTGAAAAAGAGGATGCTCCCAAGGAGATAGTGGGATATAGGCAACAACCAGGAAAACTCCCCTTTTCCAGACCTGGGTCTGGAGGGAAAGGAAAATTCTCAGAGTCTACGGATCAAGAAATGATTCCTGAATCCCAAGGAGGAAAACTTGCTCAGGAATGGGGTCCACATAGGCACGATGAACTCATTAGCGGCAGAGTGATTGGCAAATCTACTTCGCTTGTGGACAGTTCTTGGAAGGTAACGGGGCAAGCGCATTACGGAGACGATGTCAGGCTACCTGGAGAGTTGATCGGACGGATTGTTCGTTCACCCCATCACTATGCCAGAGTTCTATCCATTGATTGCACTAAGGCTCTAGAGTTGCCCGGTGTAGTTGCTATTGCAACTGGCGATGATGCGAAGAATAAGTTCGGAGTTCTACCTG
>CEUU01088677.1_pt1 | contig 12093 bp, 9 predicted proteins | sample 531321 | NCBI WGS metagenome assembly CEUU01 (sample SAMEA2622658, study PRJEB7988) | marine metagenome | isolation source: saline water (ENVO:00002010), including
TTAGGTGTTTTCATTTTATTTTTCATAACATTAATTATATGAATACGACCCAAACGTGCCTGCTCTAAAGCTTCTTTCATAATATTGATGGGAAGACCATCAATTTTTAAATCCATTTGAATTGCAGTAATTCCATTTTCAGAGCCAGCTACTTTAAAATCCATGTCACCAATGTGATCTTCAGTACCTAATATATCAGATAAAATAGCGTATTTATTTTCATCTTCCATAATTAATCCCATTGCTATTCCTGCAACGTGATCCTTAACAGGTACCCCTGCATCCATCAAAGCTAATGAACCACCACATACCGTAGCCATTGAGGATGATCCATTGGATTCAAGTATTTCTGATACCACTCTATATGTGTAAGGAAATTCTTCTTGGTCCGGCAATATTCTCTTCAAGGATCTCTCTGCTAAATTACCGTGACCGATTTCCCTTCTCGATGTACTAAACATTCTACCAACTTCTCCTACACTAAAAGGAGGGAAATTATAATGTAACATGTAATTTTTATACGACAAACCATCAACGTTATCGATCATTTGCTCATCTCTTTTACCGCCTAACGTTGTGGTCACCAATGCTTGTGTTTCGCCTCTTGTAAATAATGCTGAGCCATGTGTCCTAGGGAGTAAATTTGTTTCAATATGTATGTCTCTTATGTCCTTATGATTTCGACCATCTGCTCTATTACCTTCAAGTGTTATTTTCCTAAGATTTTCAGAAATAGCGTTATTAACTATACTTTTAACTGTATTTTCATCATCTTCGTATTTATTTTCGAAATTGCTCCAAACATCATTTACGAACGTTTCAATTTGAGAATATCTATCTTTTTTATTTTTAGGTTTATTAAATTCTTCTACCTTCCCATCAATAAACTTCAAAACATCTTTTTCTATATCTTTATTAATTTCTTTTTTAACATAATCAACTTTGGTTTTACCACACTCTTTCACAAGTTCTAATTGAAGATTTATTATATCCTTGATAGCTTCATGACCATACTGAATAGCTGATAAAAAAGCATCCTCGGATATAAAATCTGACTCTCCTTCAACCATTAAAATGGAATCCGAAGTACCTGCTAGTATTACTTCCATGTCACTATCTTCTAGTTCTGTATTTGTAGGGTTAAGTATGTACTTATTATTTACTCTACCTACTCTAACTGTAGCAATAGGACCATTCCAGGGAATATCTGATATAGCCAAAGCTGCAGATGCTCCTATAGTACCAATGACATCTGGAATATTTTCACCGTCATAAGATAGAACATTAATTAAAACTTGAACCTCATACATAAAGTCTTTTGGGAATAAAGGTCTAACAGGTCTATCAGTCAATCTTGAAGCAATGATTTCATGCTCTCCTGGTCTTCCCTCACGTTTGAAAAAACCACCGGGAATTTTACCTGCTGAATACATTTTTTCTCTATAATCCACACTTAATGGAAAATAATTTAAATTTGTTTGACTTCTTAAATTTGCTGTTGCCGTTACCAGCAATACCGTATCACCATATCGCATTACAACAGATCCATTAGCCTGTTTAGCCATTAGACCAGTTTCAATGATTAATTTTTTTCCTGATATCTCAATTTCTTTTTTATACATTTTTTCCTTACTATTTTCTTAAACCTAATTCATTACGTAACTCTTCATATTGACTTGGATTTGTTTTGACTAAATATTTTGATAATTTTCTTCTTTGTGAAACTAATTTAATTAAACCTCTTTGACTACTGTAATCTTTTCTATTTATTTTAAGATGTTCCGTTAAGTTATTAATTTTTTTTGTTATCAGTGCGATTTGCACAGCAGTTGAACCACTATCTGAATCATTAGATCCAAACTTTTTAACAATTTCACTTTTACTAATATTCATTTCCATATTTAATTCTCCTAATCATTGACTTTCATACATATTTTTTTATCAAAATTTAACTGATTTATAAATTCAATCTTTGTACTGAATTTTTTTTCTTTTCTAATATATTTTACAAAAGATATCTCGATTTTTTGGCCATAGAAGTCTTGTTTGAAATCATGAAACAAATTTACTTCTATAACAGGATCAATCAAGTCATCAAACGTTGGACGATGTCCAATATTACACATTCCTTTATATTCATTCCCATTCATTTTTGCATTAATTGCATACACTCCATTACTTGGAATACATATTGAATCATTGCTAACATTAAGATTGGCTGTAGGGTAATTCAACAATCTACCTCTACCCGCACCTTTTTCAATCAAGCCATTTATACTATATTTTCTGCCTAAAAATTTATTTGCTAATTCTATTTCATTACCAACAATATATGTTTTTATAATTGAGCTACTAATTATTTCACCATCAATTTTATTTGGTTTCAAGCTAATAGTTTTATAATTATATAAATTTTCGTTTCTTTTTAAAAATGATTCATTCCCTAATCTATTTTTACCAAAACAATGATCGTGACCAATTAAAATAATTTTTGGATCAAAGAACTTAACTATTACTTCACTTAGAAAGTAATCTGCGCTCTGATTAGCAAAATCTCTATTAAATGGCACAAGTAGCAAAATATCAATTTTGTATTTTTTAATCAATTCAATTTTAGTTTTTTTATCTACTAAAATTTTGTGGCTTTTTGGATTAAATACTGATTTTGGATGGGGATCAAAAGATATTACTACTTTCTTCGTACTACTTGTTGATAATGATTCTAACTTATCAAAAATTAGGCTATGGCCTTTGTGCAGACCATCGAAAGCACCAATGGTAACAATAGTTTCTTTAGTTTTAATTATATCATTTAATGATTTATAAATAACCATTCTTCAAAATTTTCAATATTAATAACATTATTAATATTAAAATCTCCTATTCTAGTTCTCTGCAATTTGGTTAAATAACCTAAAGTATCAAGTTTTAATGCAAAATCTCTAGCAATTGATCTTATATATGTTCCCCTACTACACGATATGGTAAATTCAACAGTATTGTTATAATATTTATCAATCTTAAAATCATATATTTCAACTTCTCTAGACTTTAATTCTATTCGAATGTTTTGCCTAGCATATTTATACATTGGAACTCCTTTGTATTTAATAGCCGAAAACTGGGGAGGAATTTGTTTTATTTTACCAATAAAATCATTTTTAATTTCTAATATTTTTTTTTCATTTATTTGTTTTGTACTTTTATACTCATTAATTTTTGATTCAGGATCAAGAGTCGCAGTTCTACAACCCAGCTGTATAATCCCTTTATATTCTTTTTTAAGATTCATATACTTTTCAACCTCTGAAGTTTTTTTGCCTGTGCAAATTACTAGTATACCTTCTGCAAAAGGGTCAAGAGTACCTGCGTGACCTATTTTTTTCATTTTAATAATAGATCTTATTTTTTTAACTACATCAAAAGATGACCAGTTTACTGGTTTCCATATTGGAAAAACTAAATTATAATGCATGTTAGGTTTTTTTAGTTTGTTTGATCAGATTATTAATTTTGAAAGCATGATCTAGTGTATCATCTATGTGGAAGTTAATTTCGGGAACATATTTTGTAGGAAGCTGATTGCCTAAATGCAATCTCAAGTATTTTTTATTTTTATCAAGTTCTTTTATGACATCATAATATTTATCATCTGAACTATAATAAGAAATAAAAACTTTCGCGTATCTGAGATCTCTAGAAACTTTTACTTTAGTTATTGTTACAAGTCCGTTGTCATTTAAAAACAACTTATTTAAGAAGATTTGACCTAAAATCGACTTTATACTATCTCCAACTCTGTCTGTTCTTTTGTAAGGTCTATTTTTATTGATCAAGTTAGTTTTCTTTTTACTTCTTTAATTTCGTAGAACTCAATAAGATCATTTTCTTGAAAATCATTAAAACCATCAACAGCTATACCACATTCAAAACCTTCCAGCACTTCAGTTGCATCGTCTTTGTTTCTTTTCAAGCTTGATAGATTGCCTCGATGAATAACTTCATCGCCTCTAAGGATTCTTAATTTAGCATTTCTAATTGCTTTACCGCTTTTAATATATGAACCGGCAATAGAAGACTTTCTTCCAATTTTATATATGACTCTAACTTCTGCAACACCTATAGCATTTTCCACTTCCTCAGGCTTGAGCATACCTTCTAATGCAAGTTTTACTTCATCGACAGCATCATAAATAATTGAATAAAATCTTACATCAATACCTTTATTTTTTGCTGCAAGTTTAGCCTCTGGAGAAGCATTTACATTAAAAGCAATAATTATGGCGTTAGATGCAGCTGCTAAAGAAATATCATTTTCCGTTACCATCCCTACAGCTCTATGAATTATATTAACAGCTACTTCTTTGAAATTAAGTGCCATCAGAGAATCGCTCAAAGCTTCAATTGAACCATCAACATCACCTTTAATAATAATATCCAAGTTGGTAATTGTACCCTCAGAAATTTGTAAACCAATCTGCTCGAGTGTTCTGTGTTTAAATCTTCTTTGCTCAGCTTCCCTTTTTAACTGAGATCTATGCAATGCAATTTTTTTTGCTTCACGTTCATCCTTCATAACGACAAAAGTGTCTCCTGCGTTAGGAACAGATTCAAATCCCAAAATTTGTACAGGATCTGAAGGCAGAGCATTTTCTACTTTTTTACTTCTTTCGTTTAGTATAGATCTAACTTTTGAAAATTGAGTTCCACATACAAAAACATCACCAGAATTCAATGTTCCTTCTTGAATTAAAATTGTTGAAATTGGTCCTAGCCCTTTATCTAATTTAGACTCAATCACAATTCCTTTAGCAGGAGATTCTACTACTGCTTTGAGATCCATTACTTCAGATTCAAGAATTATTTTATCTAATAGTTCTGGGATTCCTTTTCCAGTTTTTGCTGAAATTTCAGCTGATTGGATTTTCCCTCCGTATTCTTCAATGACTATATTTTCTTCCATTAGAGCCCTCTTAACATTATCAATGTTAGCAGCAGGCTTATCAATTTTGTTAATTGCAATAATCATAGGCACATTTGCTGCTTGAGAATGGTGGATTGCTTCTAATGTTTGAGGTTTAACCGAATCATCTGCTGCAACAATTATAACTACTATATCAGTTACTTGAGCTCCTCTTGCTCTCATAGCAGTAAACGCCTCGTGCCCAGGTGTATCGATGAAAGTAATTTTATTATTATCCTGAACAATAACTTCATATGCGCCTATATGTTGTGTTATACCACCAGATTCTCCAGCAACTACATTTTCTTCTCTAATGTAATCTAAAAGCGAAGTTTTACCGTGATCAACATGTCCCATAATTGTAACAACGGGTGGACGTTTAACAGCTTTAGAATCATCAACTTTTGAAGTTGCATCTTCTATAATATCAGAGCCATATTCCTCTAAGGCTTTTACTGTATAACCAAATTCATCAGCTATCAAAGTAATGCTGTCTAAATCAAGTCTTTGATTTATTGTAACCATCATGCCTAAATTCATACAAGTCATTATAACTTCCGATGAATTTTTACTCATTGATTGAGCTAGCTCATCAACAGTGCTAAATTCAGGAATCTGAAGAATGTTGTCTTCTTTATTATCATTTGAAAGTTCTTTTTTTTCTGTTTTTTTATATTTTTTTCTCGATGATTTTTTATTAAAAATTGGCAATGTAGGCTGATTAGTTTTTTTTGAGTTATCATTTTTCTTTTTATTGTTATTTAACTTCTCAGCTATTGATGAAATGTCGACTTTTTTAAGACTGTGTTTCCCTGATAAAATTTCTTTGAGAGTTTTTTCTTTAGATGGCTTTTCGACCTTTTCTCTGCTAATGATTTTAAGTTTAATATCATTAGTTTTAAATTTATTTACTTTTTCTTCTTTTTTAGCTATAGGAGTTTCTTTAGGCTTCTGTTGTTCACGTTCTTTTTTTAATCTGTCAGCTTCTTTTTTAATATTATCTCGCAAATTAATTTGACCAATAGATTTTGATGCATCTGTTTTATTAATTTTGGTATCAGTTAAAACATTTGTTTCTTTAACCTGATCTTTTTTCCTACGAGTATCTACAATTGCCTGCCTAGCTTGTTCTTTTCTAAATCTATCAATTTGACGTTTTTCTTTTGAGAATTCGTTTAATATTTTTTGATAATTAGCTTCATCAACCTCTGACATTAATGATCCGACTTTTATGCCTTCATTAGCTAAAAAGCTAATAATATCATTATGCGATATATTTAACTCTTTGGCTATATGAAATATTCTTTTAGTAGTCTGAGTCATAATTATTTAATTGTTTTCAATTACAAGATTTGTAATTTTTTCTAATGTTTTTTCACCTAAACCTTTGACACTTATCAAAGTGTTTCTATCTGCATCTAAAAAATCATTACAAGTAACAATTCCTAGATCATTCAAGGCTGTAACATATTTTTCATTAATACCTTCAATTTCAGATAAATTTGATTTTTCTTTTTCAGCATTATTGTATTCAGATTCTTTAACTGCATCTATTTTGTAACCAGTGACCTCAGAAGAAAGTTTTATATTTTGACCATTTTTACCTATCGCAATTGGTAAATCCTCATCGTTAAAAACTGCTACAACATACTTTTTCTCTTCGTCAATAAACATGTTCAAAGGCTTTGCAGGAGAAAGAGCTCTTGTAATAAGAATTTCAACCTGAGGAGTCCAATTTATGATATCAATTTTTTCTCCATTTAATTCTCTGACTATAGCTTGAATTCTACTACCTCTCATACCAACACAAGCTCCTACTGCATCAATTCTCTTATCTGAAGAATAAACAATCACTTTGCTTCTATCACCTGCTACTCTTGATACTTCTTTAATTTCAATCAAACCATCTTCAATTTCAGGAATTTCCATTTCAAATAATCTATTTAAAAAAACGTTATCACTTCTTGAGAGTATTATGTCAGGTCCTCTTGGTGTCCAATCAATACTTTTGACTACTGCCCTTACAGTATCTCCTCTTCTGTACCTATCATTATAAATTTGATTTTCTATTGGAATTCTTAATTCAATCTTATCAATATTAACATAGACATTTTCTCTGTGAATTTGATGAATATAGCCAACAACAATTTCACCAAGTTTAGATTCATATTCATCGTAGACAACTTGTTTTTCAACATCTTTTATTTTTTGACTTAGATGTTGCTTAGCTGTATTAATTAATCTTCTTCCAAAATCACTAGGTTGATGCACTTTTATAAATGGATCGCCGACAACAAGAGATGGTTCAGTTTCATTGGCATCTGCTAAGCAAATTTCAGTTACACTATCAACGACTTCATCAACAATTATCATTTCTTGATAAATTTCAATTTCACCTTTTTCCATGTTAACAATAACACTAAAGTTATTACAATCTTCTCCGTATTTTTTTTCAATCAGGGTCATGAATAAATCTTCAATAATGGTGCCTAAGTTGGTCCTATCAATATTTTTTTCTCTTGCTATAATTGAAAAAGCTTCTATTATACTTTGGTTATTATGCATATTTCCTCAAAAATTTTACACTTAAAAAAGAGAAAGTGGGAATTTACCCACTTTCTATTTTAAAATTTATTATTGTTTAACTATTGAAATCAATTAGTTTTATTAAATAATAATACATTTATTTCTGCTTTTAATTGTTCTGCATCGTTCTTGCTGGTGAATTTTAAATCATCTTTTTTTAGTAATTTGTTCAAAACATCAATAGCAGATTCATAATCATTCAAATATTTATATGTTTTTGCAATATTGATAGAATAATCATCATTAAAAGAATTGAAATTGTGTATTGATGATGCAATTTTAAAATAATTCAATGCTTCCTTATAATCTTCGTTATCTAAACAATTATTACCAAGCATATTCAAAACAGAACTACGTAAAATATCGTCATTCAAAGACGTAGATAATTCTTCAAGCAATAAAAAAGCATCATCATTAAGATCGTTATTGATATAATCCATAGCCAAATATAGTTTTGCTATTTGCTCTGATTCTGTACCAGAGTACTCATTTAATACTCTATTAAAATCATCCACTGCGTTGTCAATTTGTGAGTCTATGTATAAATTTTGAGCCTGCCCTAAAAGCGATTTAACCTCCTTTTGCTTAATAGAATTTGAATCATTATAGTATAGTGTACCAAGAATAAGCAAAAGCAAACCACCTGAAATTTGCAAAACGGCTTGTTTTTTTTCTTTCACAGTTAATATTAAAGAAATAATTTTTTCTCTAACTAAATCTTGTTTGATATCATTATTTTCAGACATAATTTCCCTTTTGTTGTGTACCCTCGTCCGGAATCGAACCGGAAACCTTTCACTTAGGAGGCGAACGCTCTATCCTATTGAGCTACGAGGGCAAATATATTCACCTTCCTCTCAAAGTAATTTATATTCCTTGGAAGTTAATTAAAAATAAATAATATATTAATTTTTTATTTAATGACAGTAAACTTGTATTTTTTTCTATCATTGCTTGCAGAATGCAATAAAAAATAAGTTCCAGAACTAACATTATTTCCACTAAAATCTTTTCCATTCCATTTAACTTTCAATTCCTGATCAATTGGAGGATAACCATCATATATTTTATTGATTCTTTGACCTAAAGAATTAAAGATTTCAATATTATACCTTAAATGTTTATCAACGTAAATAATAGTTTCTAAATATGAGTCCAAAAAAAGATTGTAAGGGTTTGGGTAAATATATTTTGCTTCTACTGTATCTAAATAACTGACATAGTTTGTATCAATATACGAGAGTTCTATTACCCAATTTCCAATCAAATTCATGGATTGAAAATCTTCTAATCTAGTAAAATTATTTCCATCTAATGAGTAGTAAGAATTCATAGAATTTAAATTGTCTGAAAAACCCATTGCATTTTCGTTCATTCCAATGATTACATATACATATTCATCTTTAACATATATATTCTTTTCAGATATATTTACTCTTGTCATTCCATTTCCCGTTGATGAACATTTAGTGATATCAATTTGAGGGGTGTAAAAAATTCCCCCTTTTGAAATTTTAATATTTACTAAATTATCATTTGAAGTGCTAAAATCTACTGAAGTGAGCATTGCGGAGGTATCAATTAAAAATTCAATACCTGCATACCAAATTTCAGGATCAAATGAAATATAATTATCAACACTCTGACCATATGAAAGTTTATTTAAAGAAAATGTATCTTTAAATTCGTAATTAATAATATTTGATTTGGAATATTCATTATCATTGATGAATGTGTATATATGATCATATTTATGACTTGTATCTGAAAAAATCCAAAAATTACTGTAGGTTTCATCCAATTTTATTTTATTAGTGCAATTGTAAATGAAAACATTATCATATGATTGATTTGATAGGTATTCTAATTCATTTAAATGATTAGGTATTAAAATATTAAAAAATGAATAGGAAGGAATCTGTGGAGACTCATAAATATTAAAATTTTTATTTATTTCAACATTTTTTGAAACATCACTTATGCATTGAGTTTTAGGATACATATCTAATGAAGTGCTAGTTACCCAATCTTTAAAAATACTATTAAATTCCAATCCATAAAAAGTCTCAATCCAAAATTTAATTGATTCTAATCTTTGATAATTGTCATCCTCAAATATATTCTTTATGAAAGAAGATCCTAAATAATCTAATTCATAGAGATATCTTATAAAAAGGGCTGATTTAGCATAGTATTCCAAACCATTATTTATCCATTGATCTAAACCAATAGAAGTATTTGAAAGGAAATAACCATATTGCCTATTACCAAAACCCAATATTGATGGTGAAAGGTCAGCTAATCCTTCATCTAGCCAAGGATTAAATCTATTATTTTCTATTATTTCATTTGGATCAGAGTTATAATGCAATAAATGTTGATATTCATGAGCCAAAGTAAACAATGCCTCTTCTGGATAATTTTCTATCATATTAGTAGGATAACAATCAATATAAACAATATCTTTTTGATTACTCGTCGCATTGTCGGTTTGATCATTTCTATCAAAATATCCTGCTATATAATTTTTGTTGCTACTTGAATAATTATCTCTAATGTCAAGAATTAAAATATTAACTTCATCACTCCCATCTTTGTTTGGCGGTAAACCAAAAAAAAATTCAGAAAAATTTTTTATTCCATTTTTATATTCACTCTTCTCTGCAAGTGGAGTGCTATGAATGAAGTGATTATAAATTGATTCCAAAGCTAAATTAGAAACGTTACCAATGTCATACTGTTCTTTTTCAACAAAAATATTAACATTGTCTTGACTGTAGAGTGATATAAACTCAACACATTCGAAGTACTCGTCACCTACGCCATTTTGGGTAACATTCGATCTAATTTTAAATTCACTATCTTGACATAGTAGGTCACGTTGCAAATCACTAGTTACAGGATGTAAGATAGGATTGGCACATTTTGATTCTACTGATTGAGATAACGATAAAAAAAAGAAAAATAAAATATTTTTATTCATCAATTAATTTTCGGTTCATTAGATCCTTTATAGCAATAGTTGGATTTTTTTGATTAAATAAAATTTGATAGACGTTATTACATATTGGCATTTCAACATCCATTTTTTTTGCAAGCTTATAAATAGCTTTTGATGTTTGAACGCCTTCAACAACCATACCCATATCTTCAATAACTTTATTAATTTTTTTCCCTTTACCAAGTTCAAAACCTAGTTTTCTATTTCTACTGTGTGTACTTGTAGCAGTTACAATTAAATCACCAATCCCACTTAAACCTAAAAAAGTTTTTTCTTTGGCACCCATTTTAATTCCAAGCCTCTTAATTTCTGCTATTCCCCTTGTTATAAGAGCAGAAATAGTATTATCTCCATAACCAACACCAATTGTAATTCCAGCAGCAATTGCAATTATATTTTTTACAGCCCCTCCTATCTCAACACCAATAATATCATCATTTGAGTATATTCTAAAATAATGATTTGAAAAGACATCTTGAGTAATTCTTGCTGTATCAATATTAACACAAGCAGCAACAATTGTTGTTGGAATTTCTTTCGCAACTTCTTCAGCATGGCTTGGTCCATAAAGTGCAACTATGTTATTTTTACTTAATAAGGTAATATTTTCAATAATTTTAGACACTGTATTCAAAGATGAAACCTCTATACCTTTTGAAGCATTGACAATTATTAAATCTTGGTGAATTATTTTAACTTTATTCAATACTTCTCGTATTGATTGTGATGGAACTGCGATAACTGCCATATCGAATTTTTCAAATTCTTTTAGATTAGAAGTGAGTTGTATACTTTTTGAAATTTCAATATTTAATTTAGAATGGTACCTGTCTTTATTCATCTGATCAATGAAATCTTTTCTGTAATGCCAGAGTGTTACAGAGTGTGAATTTTGATCAAGTACCTTGGCAAGCGTAGTACCCCAAGTTCCTGCACCCAAAACTATTATTTTCATAAATTATTTTATGTTGCCGATAATTTTATAAGGTTGACAAAGAGATTTTAGATGATTTTCAAAAAATGATAAACTGTTTTGATCAACAATCATTATCATTCCAATACCTAAATTCATACTTTCACGCATATCGTATTCTGGAACATTACCAATTTCTTGAATTAAGTTAAAAATGGGCGGTCTCTCCCAAGACTCCCAGTCTATAATAATTTCATTATTTTCGTCAACAACTCTTTTTGTATTTGAAATTATCCCACCACCAGTAATGTGAGATAAACCGTGGAGGTGATCATTCTTCAATACTGGTAGTAATGGTTTTAAATATGATTTGTGGATCGCAAGTAAAGATTCTGAAACTGAACAACCCAACTCTTCAATATAATCATCAATTTTAAATTTGTTTAATAAAACATTTCTAGCCAATGAGTATCCATTTGTATGTAAACCCGTTGATTCAAGACCTATTAAGATATCACCACTTCGAATTTTTCTTTTTGACATAAGGTCTTTTCTATCAAGTACACCAACAACTGTGCCTGATATATCATATTCGTTATTTTTATAAAAACCTGGCATCTCTGCAGTTTC